>OIXR01000063.1_pt1 | contig 102893 bp, 83 predicted proteins | sample 1587831 | NCBI WGS metagenome assembly OIXR01 (sample SAMN03283263) | human gut metagenome | biome: human-associated habitat; material: feces | host: Homo sapiens | place: USA | collected 2013
ATTATTATTTTATTTTCTTTTTATTATTATTTTATTTTCTTTTTATTATTATTTTATTTTCTTTTTATTATTATTTTTTGTATTATAAATAATACAAAAAATAATAGGTACTATTTAATAAATAGTACCTATTAACTATAAAGCTAAAATTACTCTTGATCATACTAATAAAAATAATATTTCGACCTATTAAATATTACTACTTAAGTAAGCCTTATACCACTAATATTAATAATTCTCTCAAATATGAAAACACTTTTACTAGCTATTTTCCTCCTTATAGGAATACAGATAACCATTCAAATATTAACATATTCTTATCTTGGATATAATATATATAATTTAACCTTTCGGCTTACATACAAACATTATACCCGTAATACTAGTATATTATAACCATTCAATAGCTATAATATTCCACATATTCAAATATAAAAAACCATGTCTTATATAGCTCTTTATACTCTTCGATTAAATAATATTAACCTTATATTATAAGTATTTACATTTTTACTTCTTTTATTCACTTTTTTATTATAATTATTTTATATTTATTATATTAATTTATATTTTTCCAATACATTTATTAATTAGCTAATTATAGTTACCAATATTATTTATATTATTTTTGATTATTATTTTTAAATTGTATTAATTACAAAATAATTTTTTCGAATTTTATAATTATACTTTTTATTAATTACTTTATTGTTTTTTAGTAATTTAAATTTCTATTTAATTATTTATTCTTTTATTTTAATTTTAAATATTCAATTTTATTATTATATATAATTAATTAATTTCATATAATAATATCATATTTAATTTTATATTCATTAATTAATTATAATTACCAAAATTATTTAATAATAATTTCTATTTATTTTAATTATTATTTTATTATGCTCTTTACTAGTTTTTTTATTATTTTTTAGTAATTTAAAATTCTATTTAATTATTTATTTTTTTATTTCAATTTATATTAAATTAATTAATTCTTTATTTTAAATTAAATATTTAAATTTATTATTATATATAATTAAATAATAAATTTTATACAATAATTTCTATTTATCTTTATTTTTTTAAATTATTTACCTTTATTCTATTGATCTTATTTATATTAATTTAATAATAATTTTATTTCTTTTAATAATTATTTTTAATAAAGTTTTGAGTTTTGCAAATATATTTTTTCAATAATTTTATTACTCTTGAATTTAAATAATTAATTAAATATCTATTACTTTTTTATCTTTAGAAATCAATTTATTTTATATTTTTGATTATAATTCAAATTTCTCTTCAAAATAGCTTTTAATAGATTTTTAACTCTATGTGATAAATTATACTAATTTTATTTTTTATCTTCTTAAAATCGAATTTCATGCGTCTTTTTTTACGTTTATATCTGTTTTATGAAAACAAAAAAAAGAAATGCACAAAACATTTCTTTTTTGGCGGAGAATGAGGGATTTGAACCCTCGCGGCCCCTTACGAAACCCTAACGGTTTAGCAAACCGTCCCCTTCAACCACTTGGGTAATTCTCCTTATTAATATTAAAATAATTTACTAGTATAAAAAACTAGTATTTATTTATGAATAAAAAAATGGCGGAGAGGGTGGGATTCGAACCCACGGTAGGCTACAAACCTACGCCAATTTTCAAGACTGGTGCCATAAACCAACTCGACCACCTCTCCGTGTCTAACGACAATATATATATTAGCATAATCTCGATTTATTGTCAATATTAAATAATATATTTTATATAAAAATTGATTTTATTTTATATAATATAATAAAATTATTAATCAAAGCATACTTTTCAATTTAATACGCACAAATATATATATAATATTTAGTTTTAATAATTCAATAATCATTTATTTCTAATGTTCTTATTCCAAGATAATTTTGTATCATATAAGTATAGATAATCATTTGCTAACATATAAAGAAACAGCTATAAATAGCTGTTTCTTTATTATTCCACTACATTATATCCATTATATTCAATAGCTTTATTTATAGCTTCTTGCTCTTGTTCAGATATTGTATATGTTGATTTTCCTGCCTTAATTGGCTTAGCATATATATTAGACATTTCTCTTGAATATATTCCATTTAATACTACACCATCATTATTATCATTTAATAAAGCAAGTGCAAAACTTAGATCACTTCCAGTATCCTTAAATGCATTATATCTTACTATTCCGACTTTTCTTATCGTTTTCGCTAACTCTTTGTTTAAATCTTCACAATATTTTACTATCTCTTTATTTTCTTTTTCTACTTTTTCAACTCTATTTATGTATCCTTTTAAGTTCTCTTCTATATCTTCTCCCTTACCTATTTTTTTCATAAAAATACGGTATTCTTTAGTTATTTTTCTTAACTTAATATTATTTGATATATATAATATAACCAATATTATGTTTACTATAATTATTCCTAATATTACATAAGAGTTGTTAATTACATCAATTAAATTTTCCATATTTTTCCTTTCTTATTTTTTAACTAAATCTAAAATTCTCTCTAAATCATCATTATTACTATATTCTATTATAATCTTACCCTTTCTTTTTCCTGCATCTAGTTTTACTTTTGTTCCAAAGAAATCTCTAAAAGATGTCTCTATATCTCTATAAATTGGTTCATATTTTCTAGCTTTATTAGTCTTTGTTTTATTTCTAGCCATCTTCTTTTCAGCTTCTCTTACACTATCTCCAGATTCTATAATATATAAAGCCATTTCATATTGCTTGTCCTTGTCAGATACTGCTAAAATAGACTTACAATGCCCTTCTGTTAGCTTCCCTTGCATTGCTAATTCTATAACTCTTTCATCTAAGTTTAAAAGTCTAACGCTATTAGCAATGCTACTTCTTGCTTTTCCTAATATATCAGCTACTTTTTGTTGAGTTAGACCATAATCATCCATTAAACTCTTTATTCCTACAGCTTTTTCTATAGGATTCAAATCTTCTCTTTGTATATTTTCAATTAGAGCTATTTCTTTATTCCTTTTTTCGTCATTCTCTCTAATAATCGCCGGTATTTCTGTTAAACCTGCTTTCTTACACGCTCTCCATCTTCTTTCTCCTGCGATTATTTCATAATATCCATCCTTTTTTGTAACTATTATAGGTTGTAATAATCCATATTCTTTTATTGAATTTGCAAGTTCTTCTAACGCTTCTTCATCAAATATTTTTCTGGGTTGCTCTCTATTTGGCTCTATTTCAATAACTTTTAATTTATTTATTTTTTCTCCTGCTTTAATTTCTTCTTCTTTTTTTTCTTCCTCTACAGTACTTGCAAATAATGCATCTAATCCTTTTCCTAATCCTGTTTTCTTAGTCATTTACTCATCATCCTTTCACCTTTATACTTATTTTTCTTCAGATGTTCTTTTTATAAATTCTTTTGCTAATTTATCATATGCTTTTGCTCCTTTAGATTTAGGATCATATGTTATAATTGGCATACCATAACTTGGAGCTTCACTAAGTTTAACATTTCTTGGGATTACAGTCTTATATACCTTATTTTCGAAATATTTCTTTACTTCTCTTACAACTTGATTAGCCAAATTTGTTCTTAAATCATACATTGTAAGTACTGCTCCTTCTATATATATTTCTTTATTTAAATGTTTTTTTACCAAATTTATTGTATTCATTAGTTGCCCTAGTCCCTCTAATGCAAAATATTCACATTGTACAGGTATTAATACACTATCTGATGCTGTAAAAGCATTTAAAGTAATTAAACCTAATGATGGTGGACAATCTATAAAAATATAATCATAATTAGATCTAATTTTATCCAATTGTTCTTTTAATCTTTGCTCTCTTGAAACCATTGATACTAGCTGAACTTCAGCTCCTGCCAAATTAATATTTGAAGGACAAATATCAAGCTTTTTTGTTCCTGTTTGTTGTATAACTTCTTTCATATCTACTTCATTTACTAATACATCATATGTAGATAATTCACATTCTTTATCTACCCCCAGTGCACTAGTTGCATTTCCTTGTGGATCTGCATCTATAATTAAAACTTTCTTTCCTCTGTTTGCTAAACCTGCACTTAAATTGACTGTCGTTGTTGTTTTTCCAACGCCCCCTTTTTGATTTGCTACCGATAATATTTTTCCCAAAATTATTCCCCCTTGCTTAATATTATAAATATTAATTTTTATTACAAATTCAATATAAGTAGCTAAATATCAAGCATTTGAGCTATTCTCTAATTTTTGCATTTGTATATATAAATAAAAAAATTAACATATTAATCATATAAAAATATAACTAATATGTCAATGAAATTGTTTAATATTTTTTTTATTTTTTATCTATTTTAATGGTTCTTTTAATGGTTTACCTGCTTTTCTAGGATATTGTTTAGGCGTTTTATTTTCTTTACTAATAATTACTATACTTCTACCAATATCTGAATCTATTAATTTAAATCTATCCACTTTTTCTATTTTACCGCCCAAAATACGTATTGCTTTTTTTGCATCCTCAATTTCTTCTTCTATTTCCAAGCTTTTCATTCCTAAAAATTTACCTTTTACTTTCACAAATGGCAAATCGTATTCTGATAAGGTAGTTAAATTAGCAACCGCTCTTGAAACAACTTTGTCAAACTGTTCTCTATATTCCATATTTCTTGCTAAATCTTCTGCTCTAGAATGTATTACATTAATATTATTTAAATTTAAATTTGAAATCACTTCATTCAAAAAATTTACTCTTTTATTTAATGAATCTACTAAAGTAATATTTATGCTTTCATCCAATATTTTTAAAGGAATTCCGGGAAATCCTGCCCCTGTCCCAACATCTATCACTTTTTCATTACTATTTAAATATTTTAAGAGTGTTCCACAATCAACAAAGTGTTTAATTATTATATCTTTAGGCTCTATAATTGCTGTTAAATTCATTTTTTGATTCCATTCTATTAATAAATTCATATATTTAAAAAACTTTTGTGTTTGCAAATCTGTTATGTTTATGTTTATTTTTTTCATGTTTTCTTTTAGTTCTTGTGAAAATTCCTCTATTTGCATATTATTCTCCTTTTTTATTTCTTTTTAATTGTTCTAAGTATATTAATATTACTGAAATATCTGCTGGTGAAACTCCAGATATTCTTGAAGCTTGCCCTACAGACCTAGGTCTTAATTTGGATAATTTCTGTCTAGCCTCTAACCTAATCCCTCCAATTGCTTCATAGTTTATATTTTCTGGAAGCAGCTTATCTTCTAGTTTTCTAGCTTTTTCTACTTGGTCATTTTGTAGCTTTATATATCCTTCATATTTTATTTGTATCTCTACTTCTTCTTTCACTTGCTCACTTAATTCTGGTCTATCTTCATCAATTTCTTTTAAATCCTCATATCTTAATTCAGTTCTTCTTAGTAACTCTGCCAATTTAATTCCATTATTTATTTTTGATGAATTATGTTCTTCTAAAAATCTATTTACTTTATCTGTTGGCTTTATAATTTTATTATAAATTCTCTCTTTTTCAATCTCTATATTCTTTTTCTTTTGTAAAAACTTATTATATCTTTCTTCAGATATAAGACCTACTTCATGCCCAATATCTGTTAATCTTAAATCTGCATTATCTTGTCTCAATAAAAGCCTATATTCTGCTCTAGAAGTCATCATTCTATATGGTTCATTTGTCCCTTTAGTAACAATATCATCAATTAATACACCTATATAACCATCATATCTATGTAAAATAATAGGCTCCTTTTCTTGAATTTCTCTCGAAGCATTTATTCCTGCAATAAGTCCTTGACTTGCAGCCTCCTCATATCCAGATGTACCATTTATCTGACCAGCAAAGAATAAACCTTTATATTTTTTATGCTCTAAACTTAGCTTTAACTCTAATGGATCTATACAGTCATATTCAATAGCATATGCTGAACGAGTAAATTCTGCATTTTCTAATCCTGGTATTGTTCTATACATTTCTATTTGAACATCTTCAGGTAATGATGAGCTCATTCCTTGTATATACATCTCATCTGTATCCATGCCTACTGGTTCCACAAATATTTGATGTCTTTCTTTATCTGCAAATCTAACTACCTTATCTTCGATAGATGGACAATATCTTGGACCTGTACCAGATATCTCTCCTGAAAACAAAGGTGACCTATTTAAATTTTTTCTTATTATTTCATGTGTTTTAGAATTTGTATAAGTTAAATAACAAGGAACTTGTTCTATGGCTGGTGATTTATCTTCAAAAGAAAAAGGAATTATGTCTTTATCACCTTCTTGTATCTCCATTTTGGAAAAATCTATTGTTTTTCTATTAATTCTTGCTGGAGTTCCTGTTTTAAATCTTACTATTTTAATACCTAATTCTTTTAAGCATTCAGATAACTCATTCGCTGGAAACACCCCATCTGGTCCGCTTTCTTTTGAATAGTCTCCCATAAATATTTTTCCTTTTAAGTATGTACCTGTAGCTAAAATTACTGACTTAACATTGTATACCGCTCCAACACTAGTTTCTATACTCTCTACTTTATCGTTATTTATATTTATTTTAGTTATTTCATCTTGTTTTATACTTAAATTAGCTTGTTTTTCCAATGTATGCTTCATTTCTGCTTGATATTTTTTTCTGTCCGCTTGTGCTCTTAAAGAATGGACTGCTGGACCTTTTGATGTATTTAGCATTTTTATTTGTATTAATGTTTTATCTATATTTTTTGCCATTTCTCCACCTAGTGCATCTATTTCTCTTACTAAATGACCTTTTGAACTTCCTCCAATATGTGGATTACATGGCATGTTAGCAACAGCTTCTAGACTTATTGAAAAAATAACCGTTTTCATCCCCATTCTAGCTGCTGCTAAAGCAGCTTCACAGCCAGCATGTCCTGCTCCTATTACTGCTATATCATAATCTCCTGCATTATATTTCATTTTTTACCTCCTATTTCGTTTTTTATGGAACATCAACTTTTGTTTCTTCTATTTAATTTTATATTTTTATTACCAAATTCATTAATATTTTCTCTTTTATTTATATTTGTATTCTTAATCCAAAAACTTTATTTGACTTTTAGTCAAAGTATTGTTTTTTCCTGCTTTTCGCTTATTTCTAAGTTTTTCAGTTTTTTTGTTCGTATTTTGTTTACAAATTACTATTTACCTAAGCAAAATTTAGCAAAAATTTCATTTATTATATTCTCTGAAACATCTTCTCCAGTAATCTCGCCTAAATCCTCTAAAACGTTTTTTATTTCTATTGCAACTATATCCATAGGCATTTTATTTTCTAAGCTTATTTGGGCATTCTCCGTTGAATTAATTGCTTTATTAATTAAGTTCTTATGCCTTGTATTAGTTACTATAATTCCATCATCTAAATTAATTTCATTTATTTTAAACATTTCTACTATTGTTTCACTTATTTTTTCTACTCCATCCTTATTTAATGCTGATATTTTAATTATTTTTTTATTTAAATTGCTAATTCTACTATCAACATTTATATTATCCTGAATTAAATCTATCTTGTTTAATACGATTATTGCTTTTTTATCTTTTATTAAATCTATTATTTCTATATCTTCTTCATCTATATTAGCACTTATATCAAAAATAGCAATTAATAGGTCTGCATTATCTGCAATTTCTTTTGCTCTTTCTATACCTATCTTTTCTACTTCGTCTGAGGCTTCTCTTATTCCTGCTGTATCAATAATCTTTATAGGAATACCATCTATATTCATTAATTCTTCTATACTATCTCTTGTAGTTCCTTTATATTTGCTTACAATTGCTCTTTCCTCTTTTAATAATGCATTTAATAGTGATGATTTTCCTGCATTTGGTTTTCCAACTATCGCAACATTTATTCCATCTTTAATAATTTTTCCATTATCAAATGTATTTTTTAAACTCATTAATTCTTTTTCTATTGACTTTAGCATGTTTTCCACTTTTTTCTCTGTTACTTCTTCTATATCATACTCTGGATAGTCTATATTAGCTTCTATATCTACCATTACATCCATTATTTTTTTTCTTATGCTTTTTATCTTTTTAGATAAAAAGCCTTCTAATTGTTTTAATGATGCTTTGGATTCTTTTTTAGTCTTACTATTTATAATGTCTATAATGGATTCTGCTTGCGATAAGTCTATTCTACCATTTAGAAATGCTCTTTTAGTAAATTCTCCTGGTTCTGCTAATTCTGCTCCATTTTCTAAGCATACTTCCAAAATATTTTGCATAACAATATTTCCTCCATGCGAATTTATTTCGCACATATTTTCCATAGTATAGCTACGTGGTTTAATAAAATATGATACTAATACTTCATCTAGTATTTCATTTGTTTTAGGATTTATAATATTTCCATATTTAAATGTATATCCTTTTATTTCCTTACTTTTATTCTTTGGAACAAATATTTTTTTTATTATATTAAATGTTTCTTCTCCACTTAACCTAATAATACCAATTCCTCCAACGCCTGGGGCTGTTGATATTGCAGCTATCGTACTCATAGTCATACCTCTTTTCTAAAAATAATTATTTTAATAAATTAATTTATTTTAATTTAATTAATTTATTAATTATTTATTTGATTTAATTAATTTATTAATTATTTATTTAATTTAATTATTTATTTATTTAATTAATTATTTATTGTTTTATTTTTTTCTAAATAAAAAGTCAAAGCTTGGAAATATTTAAGATTTTGGAATATTAATTCCGACTTTTTTCTTCTTATTTATTCTCCAGAACTTTGACTTCTGTTTTTATCCTTATTAACTTATTTTAAATCTACTACAATTCTTCTGTTTGGCTCTTCCCCAACGCTATAAGTTTTCACTTTAGAATTATTTTGTAATTTTGTATGTATAATTTTTCTTTCATATGCTGACATTGGTTCTAATTCTATTTTCTTTTTATTTTTTATAACTGTTTTTGATATTTTTTCTGCTAATTCTTCTAATACTACTTTTCTTTTTTCTCTATAATTTTCTATATCTAATATTACTGTACATTTATTTTTTAATTGTTTATTAGCTACATTTGAAAAAATTAATTGTAAATAATTCAAAGTTTCTCCTCTATAGCCTATTAAATAATTGATGTTTTTTCCATTCACACATATATATATTTTTTTATCTTTTTTTTCTAATTCTATCTTTAAATCATTTATATTTAATTTACCAAAAAAATCATATGTGAATTTTTGCATTTTTTCTAATACATTATTTAATTCTTCATCTGTAATATCATCTTTTTTATTTTTTATTGATTCTTTTAATATTAATTCTACTTTTATTTTTGTTGGTTCTAATATACTAAAAAAACTTCTTTTTTCTTCATTGCCAATAATGTTAATAATAACATCATCTCTTTTGGCATTAAGCTCTTTTAATCCTTTTTCTATAGCTTCATTTGTAGTTCTTCCTTCTATAATAATACTATTTGACATTTTCTTTTTCCTCCTTAGATTTAAAATATTTATTCATAAAGATTCTTTCTAATATCATTAATACATTACTTGTTAACCAATATAATGCTAAACCTAATGGAGCTACTAAAGAAATTGATATTGACATTATTGGCATTAATAGTGACATACTTTTATTTGTTTGTTCCATCATGTCAACTTCTTGAACTTCCTCTTTTACTTCTTTGCTTTCGCCTTCATAATCTTCTACATGATCATTTAATAATTTTTTGTCTTTATCTTTTTTATTCATACTTGTTGTTAATTTAGTACTTATAAAAGTAGATAAAATATATAATATAGGAATTATATAAACTTTAGGATCTGATAAGTTTTGCATTGGTACTTTGCTTAGATCCAATCCTAAAAATTCCATATTTAAATAAACTTTTTCATCTTCTTTTCCTTTATGTCTTATTATTGAGATTTCTGGATATGCTTGATTTACTTCTAAATTTGCAGATTGAAGTTCGTTTTTATAGTTATTAATATCTTCTTCTGAAACTCCCTTTACAAATGTTAATGGACTTTTTACCATATAAAATACTGCCAATAGTATAACTAATTGAAGGATTGCACTTAAGCAACCACTAAAAGGACTCATATTTTCAGATTTATATAATCTAATCGTTTCTTGATTTAATTTTTCTGGATTATTTTTATATTTAAACTGCAATGCTTTCATCTGTTCTTGAAGTTTTGTAGTTTTAATCATTGTTTTTTGTTGTTTTATAGATAATGGCAATAATACTACTTTTAATAATATAGAAAATAAAATTATTGCAAATCCATAATTATTCACAATATTATAAATAAAATTTAATATTGTACCAAATATACTTGCTAAAAATGACATATTTTTCTCTCCTTTATTTTAATGGATCATATCCACCCTTTGAAAAAGGATTACACCTTAAAATTCTTTTTATTCCTAGCCATGTTCCTTTTATTGAACCATATTTATTAATAGCTTGTTTTGTATATTCAGAACAAGTAGGATAAAATTTACAATGTATACCTCCTTTAGATATAAGAGAAGATATATGTTTTTGATATATATTTATAAAAAAAATTAATATTTTTTTCATTAATCCTCATCTTTTTTTAATAAATTACTTTTGCATAATGTTTTAATTATATCTTTTTTTATTGTAAAAAAATTAGCTTCTGAAATATTTTTATTTTTCTTCCATAAAAAAATTATATCATACCCAACAGAAATATCTTTTTCTAGTAATCTATAATTTTCTCTTATTAGTCTTTTTATTTTATTTCTTTTAACAGCTTTTCCTACTTTTACACTTACAGCAATACCTATATAATTAATTTTTTTATTATTTTTTTTTATATAAATATCAATATAATTTCCATTATAGTATTTTCCTTTTGTTAAAACATTTTTAAATTCGTAATTTTTTTTTAATGTATCTGTCTTTAACATTCTTACCACTCTTTATTATTTTTTTATAAATTGCAAAAAGACCACTTAATGTGGCCATATAATAATTAAGCTGATAATTTTTTTCTTCCTTTAGCTCTTCTTGCTTTTAAAACATTTCTTCCTGCTCTAGTTTTCATTCTTTTCATGAAACCATGTTCTTTACTTCTTTGTCTTGTTTTTGGTTGATAAGTCATTTTCATTTTTATGCACCTCCTATATTTATTGTTATAAAATATATAAATATTTATTTTTATAATTAAAAAGCATAACAATTATACTATAAAAATTAGGTATTTGTCAACATTTATTAGATATAATTTATAAATGTCAATATATTATTCACATACTTATACACATGTTGTATTAAAACTTATTCACACCCAAAAAAAGTTATTTATTGTCGTAAAAAGTAAAAATTTGTTTTGTCTTGGAATATTACGCATTTACACGGTTTATAAAAATTGTAATATTATGTAATAAATTGTAGATTTTATCTTTTTTTCACACTTATCCACAAAATTATCCACATTATACACAGATTTATTTAAGTTTTTTGTCCTTTATTATTGACTAAGTAACTTTATTTTTATATAATGTAAAAACAATAGGGAATAGTGATATTTTTTATTTTTTTTTGTAAATCTTGTAACTTGTATTACAGTATTTTTACATATTTTTTAAAGTTATCAACAGTTGTGGATATGATTGTGGATAATACTAAAAAATCACGAATTTACTAATTCCCTTATAATTTGTAGGAAGGATTGAAAGAAATGTCAAATGAACTAAACGAACTTTTAACTAAAGCAAAAGAACTTTTAAAAGATGAGATGACTAATATTTCTTATGAAACATGGATAAAATCATTAAACATAAGAGATTTTACAGATGACAAAATAATATTAATTGCTTCTTCACCTTTTCAAAAAGATGCTGTTGAAACAAGATATTATGATTTAGTTGCAAACACTTTCAAATTTATTACAAATAAAGATTGTAAAATTATTGTGGAATATCAAGATCCTGATTCAGCAGAAGAAGATAGTAAGTTAGAAGATAAAAGTTTTAATGACAATGAAATAGGTGTTTCAAATAATTCTTTAAATCCAAAATATACATTTGATACATTTGTAGTTGGTAACAATAACAGATTTGCACACGCTGCTTCTTTAGCAGTTGCTGAAGCACCTGGTACATCATATAATCCACTATTTTTGTATGGGGATGTTGGATTAGGTAAAACTCACTTAATGCATGCAATTGGACATCAAGTAATAAAAAATAATTCCAATTCAAATGTACTATATGTAACATCTGAAAAATTTACTAATCAATTAATCAATGCCATAAAAGACAACAAAAATGAACAATTTAGAAATAAATATAGAAATATAGATGTTTTACTTATCGACGATATTCAATTTATAGCTGGAAAAGAAAGAATTCAAGAGGAGTTTTTCCACACTTTTAACACATTACATGATAATAGAAAACAAATTGTTATTTCTAGTGATAGACCTCCAAAAGATATACCTTTATTAGAAGATAGGTTAAAATCAAGATTCGAATGGGGATTAATTGCCGATATTTCTATTCCAGATTATGAAACTCGTTTAGCAATATTAAGAAAAAAAGCTCAAACAGACAATATTATAGTAGATGATGTTATATTATCAACTATTGCAACAAGAGTTGCTTCTAATATAAGAGAATTAGAAGGTGTATTTAATAAACTTGTAGCATTTTCTACATTAGCTAACGGGCCAATTACAATAGAAATGGCTGAAAAAGCGATAAATGATATATCTGCACAAAAAGAAAAAGTAATTTCAGCAGATTATATACAAGATGTAGTTTCAAAATATTTCAATATTAATAAAAAAGATCTAAAAAGTTCAAAAAGATCTAATGATATTGCATACCCAAGACAAATAGCAATGTATTTATGTAGGGAAGTTGCAGGATTATCTTTCCCAAAAATAGGAGAAGAATTTGGAAAAAGAGATCATACAACAGTAATGCATGGATGTAATAAAATCGAAAAAGAAATTAAAGAAAATACAAATACAAAATTAATTGTGGAAAGTGTGAAAAAAATAATTTTAGAAAAAAAATAAGATTATATCAATTTATATCAATAAAAATTTAGATTTAAAAAAACGTAGGTTCGTCAAAACAAACTTTTGAAAAAAGTTTTGTTTCCAAACCTACGGAAGTAATACATTAGATATACACAAGTAGTTGTTAATAATGTGTATATAAACTGTTAATATTTCATTAATCCACATTTTTTTCAAAACCATGTGGATTAAATTATAACTTTTCCACGAAAATATAAACATAGTTTTTTTACGGAAATAGAGACTTACAAGACTTTTCCCCATAATTAACAACACCTAATACTATTACTTCTATAATTATTATTTATTAATAAAGGAGAGAGAAAAATGAAGATAGTTTGTTATAAAGATAAAATACTTAAAGCTATTAATTCCGTAGTAAAAGCAGTAGCATCAAAAACTACAATGCCTATACTAGAAGGAATACTTATTCAAACAAATGATAACGAAATAAAACTAACAACTTATGATTTAGAAATAGGTATCGAATATATAATGGATTGTGAAGTAGAAGAACAAGGTTCTACTGTAGTAAATGCTATAATGTTTAGTGAAATTATAAGAAAATTACCAGATACAGAAATAAAAATTTATTTAGATATTAATAATCTATTAGTTATAGAATGTGAAGGTTCTTTATATAAATTAGCAACAATGGATCCAACAGAATTTCCAGAGTTACCTAAAATAAATGTGGAAAATTCTATACAAATAGAACAAAATGTATTAAAAAATATGATAAGAAGAACTATTTTTGCAGTTAGTAATGAAGAAAATAGGCCAATATTTACAGGATGTTTATTTGAAGTAATTAATAATAAATTAAATGTAGTTGCAGTTGATGGTTTTAGATTAGCATGGAGAAGTAGTTTTTTAAATGTACAAGCTAACAACTTTAGTGCGGTAATTCCAGGAAAAACATTAAATGAAGTAAACAAGATAATTTCAGATTCTTTTGAGCCAATCAAAATAGGAATTTCAAAAAATCAAGCTTTATTTGAAATGGATAATTGTAAAATAGTTACAAGAGTATTAGATGGAGAATTCTTAAATTATTCAAATGTAATTCCTAATGAATGGGATACAAGAATACGAGTTAATAAAAATATCTTACAAAGTTGTTTTGAAAGAATTAGTTTAATATCTTCATCTTCTGTGGAAAAAGAGAAAAAATATCCTGTAAAAGTAACAGTAGACATAGGAAAATTAACAATATCTTGTGCAAACCAAACAGGTGATGCAAAAGAGGAAATATATGTATCAACAGAAGGAAAAAATATAGAAGCAGGATTTAATCCAAAATATTTCTTAGATGCATTAAAAGTAATAGATGATGAAGAAGTATTTGTTCATTTTGGATCAAGTATTTCACCATGTGTTATTAGACCGGTTGATGAAGGCGACTATGTATATATGGTATTACCAATAAGATTAAAAGACTAAATTAAAAGCAAGCTATTATTTATAAAATAAAAGCTTGCTTTATTTTTTATTTATGTGTATAATGCAATAGATATTTTAAAAATATCCACAGAAACTTACGGAAATGTGGATAACTAAGTGGAGAACTTTATGAATATAACAAAAATAAAACTAGAAAATTTTAGAAATTATACTAACCAAGAAATAAGTTTTAATAAGGGAATAAATGTTATTTATGGAGATAATGCACAGGGAAAAACAAACATATTAGAAGCTGTTTTTTTATGCTCTATGGGAAAATCTTTTAGAACTAATAAAGATAAAGAATTAATAAAGTTAAGTGAAGATTTTGCTAAAATAAATATAGAATATGAAAAAAGCGATAGAAAAGGAAAAATAGAATATATAATTTCAAACAAAAAAATTATATCAATAAATGGAGTAAAGATAAAAAAATTAAGCGAGCTATTAGGCAATATAAATTCTATAATTTTTTCTCCAGATGATATGGAAATTCTTAAAGATGGTCCACAAAAAAGAAGAAAATTTTTAAATATGTTAATAAGCCAATTAAGACCAAGATATTTATTTAATTTAAATGATTATAATAAGACATTAGAGCAAAGGAACAATTATTTAAGACAAATAAAATACGAAAATAAACCGAAGAATATGATAGATATATGGAATGAAAAATTGGCGAATCATGCACAAATTATATATGAGTATAGAAGAGAATTTGTGGATAAGATATTAAAAAAAATCGTAGATATCCACAAAAATATAACAAATAATTCAGAAGAAATAAAAATAAATTATATAAGTGACTTTAAAAATAAAGAAGAATATATAAGAAAATTAAACGAAAAATTAAATAAAGATATAGAAAGAGGGTATACTTCTACAGGAATTCACAAAGATGATTTTGAAGTATATATTAATGGAAAAAATATTAACCTATATGGATCACAAGGACAATTTAGAACAGCAATATTGTCATTAAAACTATCTGAATTATATGTTATATATGATGAAATTGGAGAATATCCAATTTTATTGTTAGATGATTTTATGTCTGAATTAGATGAAAAAAGACGTAAAAAATTTGTGGAAAATATTACGGATGCACAAGTAATATTAACAGGTACTCATAAATTAATACTTGAAAATTTTGATTATAATATATATAATGTAAAAGATGGACAAGTAAAAAACGAAGAACAATTTTAACAAAAGAGGTATTATAATGTTTGTACACATAGGAAATAATATAATTTTAGAAGAAAAAGATATAATTGGTATATATAATGTTGAATCTATGAGAGATTCAGAAGAATATAAAAACTTGATAGAAAGTTTAAAAAGAACAGATAATCTTGTTTCTCAAGTAAATGGAGATGCAAGAACATTAATAATGACTAAAGAAAATGGAAAAATAGTAGGATATGAAACGAATGTATCCACTGTGTCAATAGCAAAAAGAGCAGAAGAAAATAAAAAAGGTACATTATTAGGAGGTTTGTATAATGGAAAAATATAAGCATGAATACGGAGCAGAACAGATACAAGTATTAGAAGGGCTAGAAGCTGTAAGAAAAAGACCAGGTATGTATATAGGAAGTGTTTCTGCAAGAGGATTACATCATTTAGTGTATGAAATTGTAGATAACTGCGTTGATGAGGCTTTAGCTGGATATTGTAAAAATATTCATGTTCAAATAAAACCAGGAAATATTATAACTGTACAAGATGATGGAAGGGGAATTCCAGTAGAAGTACACCCAAAAACTAAAATATCTACTGCAGAAACAGTATATACAATGCTTCATGCAGGTGGAAAATTTGGTGGAGATAGCGGATATAAAGTATCTGGTGGTCTTCATGGTGTTGGTGCTTCTGTTGTAAATGCTTTATCTGAATGGACAGAAGTTGAAATATGTCGTGATGGTGGCAAATACAAAATGAAATTTGCAAGAGGTAAAACAGTGGAACCATTACAAAGAATAGAAGATTCAGATAAAACAGGTACTAGTGTAACATTTTTAGCAGATAGTACAATATTTGAAACAACAAATTATGATTTTTCTATTTTGGAAGAAAGATTTAGAGAAATTGCATTTTTAACAAAGGGATTAAGAATAAAAATTGAAGACTTAAGAGAAGAAACGGTAAAACAAGCTGATTTTTGTTTTGAAGGTGGACTAAATTCATTTGCAGAATATTTAAATCAAAATAAAGAAAAATTACATAAAAAACCTATTTATATAGAAAAAACAGATGGTGAAGTACCAGTAGAAATTGCAATTCAATATACTACAGCGTATTCAGAAAATATTTATACTTTTGTTAATAATATAAATACTGTAGAAGGTGGAACACATTTAGAAGGATTTAAAAGAGCTTTAACAAAGGTATTTAATGATTATGCAAGAAAACACAATATTTTAAAAGAAAAAGATTCTAACTTACAAGGTGAAGATATAAGAGAAGGTATAACAGCAATTATTTCGGTAAAAGTTAAAGAACCTCAATTTGAAGGTCAAACAAAAACAAAACTTGGAAATAGTAATGTTACAGGAATCGTTCAATCAATGGTAAATGAAGCATTATCAAACTTCTTAGAGGAAAATCCTTCTGTATCTAAAGCTATTTTAGAAAAATGTATTGGTGCTTCAAGAGCAAGAGAGGCAGCTAGAAAAGCAAGAGAATTGGTTAGAAGAAAAAGTGCTTTAGAAACTTCAACTTTACCTGGGAAATTAGCAGACTGTAGCGAAAAAAATGCAGAGCTATGCGAAGTTTATATAGTCGAAGGAGATTCGGCTGGTGGAAGTGCAAAACAAGGAAGAGATAGAAAATTCCAAGCTATATTACCATTATGGGGAAAAATGTTGAATGTTGAAAAGTCTAGAGCAGATAAAATATATAATAACGATAAATTACAACCTGTTATATTAGCTGTTGGTGCTGGAATTGGTGCTGACTTTGATATAACAAAAATAAGATATGGAAAAATAATAATAATGGCAGATGCTGATGTTGATGGAGCACACATAAGAACATTGCTATTAACATTTTTCTTTAGATATATGCGTCCTTTAATAGAAAATGGAAATGTGTATTTAGCTCAACCACCATTATTTAAACTATCTAAAAAGGGAATGAAAGATATTTATTGTTATACAGATGAAGAGCTAGAAGATAAATATAAGGAATTAGAAGAAAAAGGAATATCAAGAGATGCAATATCAATTCAAAGATATAAAGGTCTAGGAGAAATGAACCCAGAACAATTATGGGAAACAACAATGAATCCAGAAACAAGAACTTTAATAAAAGTTACAATGGATGATGCTATAAAAGCAGATAGAATATTTACTATATTGATGGGAGATGAAGTTGCTCCTAGAAGACAATTTATAGAAGAAAATGCAAAGTATGTAAAGAATTTAGATGTTTAGAAATTTAAGTGGACTTAATATAAAATTTAGGTTCACTTTTTTTATTTAATATTAAATCAGATTCTTATCAACAAATGTCGATTTTTGGTATACGGAATTTGTTGACAAATAGAATAAATCAGAGTATTATAAAAAAAATGAGGTGATAATCTATAAATAATAAGTCTACCCAAGATTGGTTAATGATAGAAAATATAGACAAAAATGGAATTATTAAAATAAAAGAAAAAAATATTTTTGTGAAAATAATAAAAGTGAAACCAATAAATTTTAATCTTAAAACAGCGTTGGAAAAGGAAGCAATTTTAAATTCATATAAAGTTTTTTTAAAAACATGTAATTTTAATCTACAAATTTTAATTCATACAAATAAAGAAGATATCTCTAAAATTATTAATAATATCAAGCAAGTCAAAAATGAGCAAATTTCTGTTGTTTCAAAAAATTATATTAAATTCATAAATAAAATTAATTCTGAAAAGCAAACTTCAACAAAAAATTATTACATTATAATAGATGAGCAATTTGAAAGCGATAATAAGAATACAGAAAATATATTCTATATGTTAAATGAAAAATATCTAAAAATAAAAGAATGCCTTACAAGATGTGGAAACCAAGTAAATGAGTGTAAAAAAGAAGAAGTTATAAGGATTTTACATTTTTTTCTTAATACAAAAAACAATCTTAAAAGAAATGGAGGAGATTAAAAAAAATATATTAAAAAATTTATTTTTAAAACCTACAAAAGTCAACAACTTTAAAGAAGAAAATTATATTTGTCCATCATATATAAATAATGAAAATCCCAAATATATAGAAATAGATAATATGTATTATTCAGGAATAATGATAGTAAATTATTTAAGAGAAAATGAAGAATTGTTATTAAAATCATTAATAAATACCGATATAAATATGAATATTTCTATTTTTTATGAAAAGCAGGATAAATATAAAACACTAAAAGAATTAACGTATAATATTGGAAATGTCTCAGCAGATTTAAAAGAAATAAATAATAATAGGCAAGATGCTGATATTGCACAATATACCTATAATGATGCTAAATACATAAGAAAAGAAATACAAATAAATAATCAAGATATATATTATTTATATATTTATATTAATGTTTTTTCTGACTCACTAAAAGAACTAGAGTATAATTTAAACAAAATAGAAGGTATTATACAAGGGGCAGGAATGCAAGGAAGAAGGACAACTTTTAGGCAAGAGCAAATATATAAAACAACATTGCCAATAATGTATAATGATAAAGATTTAAAATTAGCTGCTAAAAGAAACATATTAACAGATGGAATTATTAGTACATATCCATTTATATCGTCATCAATATTTGATGAAAAAGGAATATATATAGGAAGAAATATGCATAATAATTCGATGATTTTTATTGATAGATATAACACACAAAAATATAAAAATCCTAATATGTGTGTATTTGGAATGTCAGGAGCAGGAAAGTCTTATTATACAAAATTATTAATATTAAGATATTGTCTTCAAGAAATAAATCAATATATTATAGATCCAGAAAGAGAATATGGCAATATTTGCAAAGCATTAAATGGAACATTATTAAAAATTGGACCTACATCGGAAACATATATAAATATTTTTGACATAAGAGAAGAAAGTATAGAAAAAGAAGAAAAAGGATATTTAGGAATTAAGTTAAGTAAATTAAAAGGTTTTTTTAACTTGATTTTTGGAGAAATGAATGAAGAAGAAAAATCTATAATAGAGGAAAAATTAATTCAATTATATGAAAATAAGAGTATAACTTTTAATGATAAAAGTTTATATAAAATAAAAAATAAAAGAAAAGTATTTAAAGAAAGTAAAGATATGCCTATATTAGAAGAGTTTTATAATTTATTAGGTAAAGATAAAAGAACAAAGAAATTTCATATTAAACTATTACCATTTGTAAAAGGTAGTTTAAATTATTTTAATAAATATACAAATATCAAAATAAAAAATAGCTTAATTGTTGCAGATATTTATGAATTAGGAGAAGAAAATATAAAATATGGAATGTATATTTTTATAGATTTATTTTGGGATTTAATCAAAATAAACAGAAAAAATAAAAAAGTGATATATATGGACGAAATATGGAGATTAATAGGAGTAACATCAAATAAAGAGGTTGCGTCATTCATATATAAAATTTTTAAAACTATTAGAAAATATGGAGGAAGTGGAGTAGCTATAACGCAAGATGTATCAGATTTATTTAGTTTAGATAATGGAACATATGGTAAAAGTATTTTAAGTAATTCTAATATAAAAGCATTCTTCTGTTTAGAAGAAGAAAATATTAATATATTAGAAAAATATGCTAATTTATCGGAAAAAGAAAAAATAGAAATTAAATCATTTTCTAAAGGAGAATGCTTAATGTTTGTTGGAAATGAACATATTTTAGTAAAAATAGATTCATCAGAGTTTGAAAAAAATATTATAGAAAAAGGAGAGATAATTAATTAAAAAAATAGTAAACATTTTTGGATATAATGGAATTGGAAAAACAACAATATCAATTTTATTAGCCAAAATATTGTCAGAGAAAAATCAAAAAGTTTTATTAGTAGATTCAAAATTTAATAATTATAATATATATAAAATATTAAATAAAAATATAGAAAATAACATTATAAAAATAGAAAAATTTTTTTTAATAAAGAGATATTCAAAAATATATTTTAATAAATTTAATATAATTATTTTCGACAATCCTAGTATTAATTTTTTAAAAACAAAAGATATTTTAAAAGATTGTATAAATATATATTTAGCAGAAGCTAATTTAATTGGAATAAAAAAACTAAATCTTTTAATTAATAAAATGACTAAAGATATAAATTTTAAAGAGGCAAAAATTATTTTTAATAAATATAATTCTAATTCTATCGACATAGAAATTTTATCTAAATTATTTAAAAAAATAAAAGTTGGAAAAATAGAATATAGTGATAAATTAGATATATTAATAAATACAGGAAAACTAATAAATATAAACAAAATAAAAACGGATTTATTAAAAATAACTAAAGAATTAATAAAGGAGGATTAATAATATGGATGTTAGTATAACGAATGAATTAAATAGTAAAAATATAGAAATAGAAAAAGAACAAAATAATTTTTTAGAAACGACAATAGGAAAAATAATAAATACTGGTTTAGATGTAGGTATTAAATTTTTACTACCAGACTTTGTGGAAAATGAAGTAATAGAAATAAAGGATACTATAATACAGGAAGGATTTAAAGAAGGAATAAAAAAAGCAATAAGTGAAGCAATAGATTTAGGTAAAAGTACAATAGGTGTAGTTACTGGCAAATTTGAAAATATAGGCCAAATGCAAAAAGCTGTGGAAACAGGAGGAATAATAGATAGTGTTTCCACAGGAATAGATAAAGCTTTATATAAGATAAATGAAAATGGAAAATTAAATTCTAATATTGTAAATGTAATAAAAAAAGGAAAAAATTTAATATTAGATAATATAAGCAATAATATTGAAGAAATGATTTTAGAGCAAGGAAATGAAAAAAATAAATTTGAAGAATCAATTAATAATTGGAAAGAAGGATATCAAAATAAAGATTTTAATTTAATGGAAAAAGAAATAAAAAATATAAAAGAGAATCTAGAGAAATTAATTCCAATCGAAAGTTTAATAAAAGAAGGCAGAACAATTGAAAATATACATAACATTATAAAAAATAATAACAAAAATTTCGATATAAATATACTTCAATTAAATGCTGCAAATGCCTTAGCATAAAGAAAAAAATATAAAATAAAAATATAGCTTAATTTTATGAAATCCGTAAGAATTTCGCCTAATTTCCTTGCATATTTTTAGCTGTTTTAGTATAATACATGGTGTAGCAGAAAGAAGAAAAGAGGTAAAGAAATGGACAATCTAGATGGAAAAATAATAGAGAGAGATATTGAAAATGAGATGAAAACAGCATACATAAGTTATGCAATGAGTGTTATTGTACAAAGAGCTTTACCAGATGTAAGAGATGGTTTAAAACCAGTTCATAGAAGAATTTTATATGCAATGCACGAAGATGGAATTACTTCAGATAAGCCATATAGAAAATGTGCTAATACAGTAGGTTCTGTTCTAGGAAGATATCATCCTCATGGAGATTCATCAGTTTATGATGCAATGGTAAGAATGGCACAAGATTTCTCTTTAAGATATATGTTAATAGATGGTCATGGAAACTTTGGTTCAATAGATGGTGATGGAGCAGCTGCAATGAGGTATACAGAAGCTAGAATGTCTAAAATAGCTGAATATATGCTTACAGATATAGAAAAAAATACAGTTGACTTTATGCCAAACTATGATGATAGACTACAAGAACCAACAGTACTTCCATCAAAAATACCACAATTATTAATTAATGGATCATCTGGTATAGCTGTTGGAATGGCAACAAATATACCACCACACAATTTAAATGAAGTATGTGATGGAGTAATAAAAATAATTGAAAATCCTGAATTAACAGATGAAGAATTAATGTCAATAATAAAAGGACCAGATTTTCCAACAGGAGGAATGATCTTAGGAAAAGATGGAATAAAAGAAGCATATAAAACAGGTAGAGGTAAAATAATAGTAAGAGCAGAAGCAGAAATAGAAGAAATGGCAAACAACAAACAAAGAATAATAGTAACATCATTACCATACCAAGTTAATAAAGCGAGATTAATTGAAAATATTTCTAAATTAGTAAGAGAAAAGAGAATTGAAGGAATTTCAGAGTTAAGAGATGAATCAGATAGAAACGACAGAGTAAGAATAGTAATAGAGCTAAAAAGAGATGCAAGAGCACAAGTCGTTTTAAATCAATTATACAAAAATACACAAATGCAAGATACTTTTGGAGCAATATTATTAGCATTAGTAAATGGAGAACCAAAAATATTAACATTAAGACAATGTTTAGACTATTATATAGACCATAGAAAAGTAGTAATCTTAAGAAGAACTAAATTTGAACTAGATAAAGCTTTAGCTAGGGCACACATATTAGAAGGTTTAAGAATAGCCATAGATAATATAGATGAAGTTATTAGCATAATTAGGAACTCTTATGATGATGCAAAAGAAAAATTAATGGAAAGATTTGGATTAACAGATATACAAGCTCAAGCTATATTAGATATGAGATTAAAAACATTATCTGGTTTGCAAAGAGAAAAAATAGAAGAAGAATATAAACAGCTAATGGAATTAATAGCACATCTAAGAGAAATATTAAGTAATGAACAACTAGTATACGATATAATAAAAACAGATTTAATAGAAGTCAAAAATAAATTTGGTGATGAAAGATTAACTAAAATTAAACCTGCAGAAGGTGATATTGAAGAAGAAGATTTGATTAAAGAAGAACAAACAATAGTAGCATTAACACACTTTGGATATATCAAGAGAATGCCAGCAGATACATATAAGAGTCAACGTAGAGGCGGAAAAGGAATTACGGGAATTTCAACAAGAGCCGAAGATTTTGTAACACAAATATTTACAGCATCTACACATGATACAATTTTATTCTTTAGTAATAAAGGTAAATTATATAGACTACGTGGATATGAAATTCCAGAAGCAGGAAGAACAGCAAAGGGAACTGCAATAGTAAACTTATTAAGTTTAGACAATGGAGAGAAGATATCTGCAGTTATTCCGATTTCTAATTTTGCAGAAGGAAAATATTTATTAATGTCAACGCAAAGAGGATTTATAAAGAAAACAGCCCTTACAGAATATAATTCAGCAAGAAAAACAGGACTTCAAGCCATAACATTAAAAGAAGATGATGAATTAATAGCAGTAAGATTAACAGATGGTCAAGATAATGTTGTATTAGTAACAGAAGAAGGAATGAGCATTACATTTAGTGAGCAAGATGTTAGACCAATGGGAAGAACTGCACAAGGGGTAATAGGAATTAAACTTGCAGAAGATGACAAAGTTATAGGAATGGAATCTATTATATCAGGAGCAAATGCAACATTATTAGCTATAACCGAAAATGGTTTTGGAAAAAGAACAGATTTAGAAGAATACAGAATCCAAAATAGAGGTGGTAGAGGAGTAATAACATATAAGGTTACTCAAAAAACTGGTAAGCTAGTAGGAATTAGAGTTACAGATGATTCAAATGATATTATGATGATAACAGATACAGGAACAATTATAAGAATAAATGTAAAAGATGTAAGTGTATTAGGTAGATCAACACAAGGAGTAACTTTAATGAGAACAAATGATGGCGGAAAAGTGGTTAGTATAGAACTAGTAGAGCCTGAAACTAATGAAGAATAGAAAATAATAGATATATAATATAAAAAAGGTCAAAACAAAAAGAGAATCTAATAGATATCTATTAGATTCTCTTTTCTATAATAAAGTATAAAATAAATAATCAATTATATAAAAGGAGTGAAAGATGGATAAAAAAATAAATAAAACAATAATGCAATATTTCGAATGGTATTTGCCTGCAGATTGTGGATTATGGAAGAAAGTAGCAAGTGAAGCAAGTTATTTGGATAGTATTGGTATTACAGGAATATGGTTACCACCGGCATATAAGGCAGAAGGAGGAAATCATGATACAGGATATGGCGTGTATGATTTATACGATTTAGGAGAATTTAATCAAAAAGGTTCTATAAATACCAAATATGGAAGTAAAGATGAGTATATAAATGCGATAAAAATATTAAAAGGAAATAACTTGGAAGTATATGCAGATATTGTGCTAAATCACAAATTAGGAGCAGATGAAACAGAAGAAGTTATGGCAATAGAGGATCAAGATTGCAATAGAAATATAGAAATAAATACACCAATATTTATAGAAGCATGGACAAAATATAATTTTAATGAAAGAAATAATAAATATTCAGATTTCAAATGGAATTGGACACATTTTCATGGTGTAGACTGGGATAATAAACAAAAAAGAAAAGGAATATTTAAATTTTATGGAAAACACTGGGATGTAGATGTAGATAAAGAGAATGGAAATTTTGATTATTTAATGGGAGCAGATGTAGATTTTAATAATGTAGATGTTATTCAAGAATTGGGAAAATGGGGAAAATGGTATGTAGACACTACAAATGTGGATGGTTTTAGACTAGATGCAGTAAAGCATATTAGAGCTGGATTTTATAAAAATTGGTTAGAAAATATGCAAGAAGAATTTGCAAAAGATTTTTTTACAGTTGGAGAATATTGGAGTACTAATATTATGGCTATAAATAATTATTTAAAAGAAGTAGATTATTCTATGAAGCTATTTGATGTACCATTACACTATAATTTGTTTAATGCTTCTAATTCATCTGGAAATTACGATATGAGAACTATATTAGATAATACTCTTGTAAAAGAAAATCCAGAATATGCAGTAACTTTTGTAGACAATCATGACACTCAAATAGGTCAATCCCTTAATTCCTGGATTCAGGATTGGTTTAAGCCATTAGCATATGCTTTAATTTTATTAAGGAAAGATGGAATTCCTTGTATTTTTTACGGAGATTATTATGGAATAGAACATGATAATATATCACCTAAAAAGAAGATATTAGAAAATATGATAAAAGTAAGAAAACATTTCTCTTATGGTAAACAAAAAGACTATTTTAAAGATGAGAATATAATTGGATGGGTAAGAGAAGGAGATATTGACCATACAGATTCTGGTTTAGCAGTTGTAATGAGCGATAACTCTGGAGGATGTATTGAAATGAATATGGGAGAAAGATTGGCTAATACAATTTTCTATGATTGCACAGGAAACTTAGATGAAACAGTATATGTAGATTCAAATGGCAATGGAATATTTTATTGTGATGGTGGAAGTGTATCAGTATGGATAAAAAAAGATAATATTTATGATAATAATGAAAAGGAGTAAAAATGGAAGCATTAGAAAGTTTTTTATCAACATTTATGGTAGTGGCTACCATTATATTTAACATACCAATAATTTTAAATATTACGAAAAAAGATAATAAAGATGAAACAATGATAAAAATAATTAAGAGTATTGGGTTAATATTTTTAACATTTATGTTGTTTACACTTATATTAATGCCAATAGACTTTTTTATGGATACAGGAAATAGTATTTTTTTAATATGTTATGCTATATTTATATTGTTATATTTCTCAATAAAGATAATTATATATGTAAAAAATTATTTTAAAGTAATATTTTCAGATAATAAGGATATTTATATAAGGGATGTTTTTGTAAAATATAGTCCTGCAGTATTAGGTTTATTAAAAAATAATAAAATAAATGATAAGAGAGATTTTATAGCGACTATTTTAAATATATATTCAAAAGATGCTATTGACTTAGAAAAAGTGAATGGAAAAATTAAAATCAAAGATTTAAATAATACTGATGTTGTATTGAATAAATTAGAAGCAGATGAAAGATATGTGTATTATGTATTAACGAAGAATCAAGAATTTGATATAGATAAGTGGCATTCAATAGTAGAACGACAATTAGATAAAAGAAAATTTGTAAAGAAAGAAAATACAAGTTTATTAAAAAGAATATTAAAAATAAGTTTGATTGCCTTTTTAATATTTATACTATTATTTATAGTATATTTAGTTACAATGTTGTTTATACCTTCAAAAGAAAAATTTATTTTAAATGCACCAGAAATGATTTATAGCATGGGAACATCTTTAGTAGCAATACCAATTTCTATAGTTATATTAAAAGTATTAATGCAAATATCAAAATGTCAATTTATAAAAGATGATTTGAAAAAATATACAGATAAAGGTGCATTAGAAGTATTGAAATGGAAAAAATTCGAAAAGTTTATTAGAGACTTTTCAATGATAGAAACAGCTGAAGTAGAAAGCGTTAAACTATGGGACAAATACATGGCATATGCAATGGCATTAAATATAAATAAAAGTTATAAGTCAGAAGAACTTAATGAGTTGAATAGAATTATAGATAGTCATAAATGGTTTATATAAAATATAAGAAAACAACCTAGTAGTTCATCCATATAATATGGGAATTTTTTGATGTTTTGTTACAATAAAATTGATTTGTTTTACTATTTATTATTAGAGATATGATTAGTTTTTAAATGACAAATAGCAGGAATTTTTTAAAATCCTGCTATTTTTTTGCTCGAATAAATAAAAAATATGGTCTATCATATTGATTAATATATTTAGGAAGAATTTTTATACTTTCTTCGTCAGGTAAGGGTTCTAAAATTTTTTCAATATTAAATCCACTTTTAACTAAGCCATTTATTAAACTACTAAAATTTCTATGATATTTTTTTACTAGTACTCCATTCCATTCTTTTTCTCTTAAACCATCTCGGTTATAGTCTGATAAAAGTAAAAACCATTTTTTATTAATTTCTGTATAATTTTTTTTCATCCAAGGTTCGAACTTAGTAGCAATTCGTAAAGGGTGATCAATAGAAAAAATTAATATTCCATTATCATTTAATAAATTATATATATCTTTTATTAATTTATCATAGTCCTTTACGTAATGAATAGCTAAAGAAGAAATTACTACATCAAATTTGTCTTCTAATTTATCTATATCTTCCATTGCCATCAATTTGTATGTTATGTCTTTATCTTTATTATTAGTTAAAGCTATGTTTAACATATGTTTAGATATATCAATTCCTAAAACTTCTTTTGCGCCTAAAGCTTTACAATATATGTCATTTTCACCATAACCGCATCCTAAATCAAGAACTTTTTTATTACTTAAGTTTGGGATTAATTTTCTAAAATTAGGTATTTCGATTAAATCGTTTGCATTCATTCCCTTGTTTTCATATCGCATTTTATCATATGCTTCTGAGAAAGTTTTAATATCATATATGTTCTGTTTCATAAAATATCACTCCTATTTTCAGAATTGATTATATCACTTTATTTCTATAAATTAATATAAAATATTTTAAAATAAAAAAAAGAGGCTAAATGCCTCAAAATTGGTTGCGGGGGGAGGACTCGAACCTCCGACCTTTGGGTTATGAGCCCAACGAGCTGCCAACTGCTCCACCCCGCGATGTGTTACAAATAATATTATATAACTTGAAATATGTTTTTGTCAATACTTATTATATAATTTATTAATATATTATATGATAAAACTTCTAGATTATACCAAATTTATAAAAAATAAGTTTATTATTTTTTATAAATTTGAATATTTGTATTAGTATCTATAAATACATCAGAATTAATATCTAAATTATAATATGGTATAACCTTCTTAGAATCTGTATTAATTTTAGGATTAGAATAATTAGGCTTAGATTTATGTTCATATGAATTATTTGTAGTTTCTACTAAAACAATATTTACAGATAAAAAATTGTATTCTATCATACCAGAATATTTACCCAGTGAATCAACAGAATAAAAAGCAATAATAATCAAAATAAATAAAAAAGTTTTTTTCATTTAGCCTCCTTAAAAAATAATTTATATAAAACTAAAATTTATACTGTTCATAAAAGATTTTCAATTTACTAAAAAAGCTTAAAGAGAGATTAAAATTACCAGAATAAGAAATAGAAATCGTAAAGTTATGTTCATCCTTTGTAAGAGAAGAAAGTATAAAAAATTCAGATTTTGAATTATTAAGGAAGATTTCATTTGCATCTTTATAACAGTGGATATCTAGACAACTAGGCATATTTTCTAAGCAAAAATAATATTTGTAGGGGATTTCTGAAATAGTATCATCTTTAAAATTAGATACTTTAAAAGAATATTCTACAAATGAATTTGAATTGTTTAAACTAACATTAGTAGAGAAGTAAACATTAAAAATTGGATTTGCAATATTAGAATAAATAGATATATTTGTATTAAAAGAATAAATATAATGAATAATTATACTAATTAAAGAAAAAGATAAAATAAATATAAATAAAGATTTTTTCAAGATTACATCCTTTCAAAAATAATTTTTAAATTGATAAAAAAATTAGAAGAATTAAAAATATCTAAATTATTAAAATTCCATTCCCAAAAAAATGTTAAAGAATTAACATTATCGGTATTATATGTGGATAGTATACAATTTTTTTTCGAAAAATCCACAAGTACATTATTAATATAAAAATTGATATTTGCTGGAATATTAGAATTAATATTTTGAATTTTAAAATTGATATTTTTATTAGAATTAATTAATAAAGAAAAATAGCCGTATGAGCCGTGGTGCGAGCTTACCATTATACAAAGAATTTAAATTGGCAGTTTCGGCAATATTAAAATTTAAATTAAAAGTTTGTGGATATAAAACAAGATAACTGTAAAAAGAAAATAAAAGAATAAAAAATAAAAAGATTAAAAATTTTTTCATAGAATCTCCTAAAAAGTTAAATAAAGTAAAAAAATTATAATAAAAAATGTAAGCTTTGTCAATAATAAAATAGATACTAATTGTAAAAGATAAATGCTTATGATAAAATTAAAATGAAAATTTACAAAAGATGGGAGGGGAGAATATGATTTATACAGTAACATTTAACCCGGCATTAGACTACATTTTAGAACTAAATAAGCTAGAAATAGGAAAAATACAAAAGTCAAAAAACGAATTAATACTTCCAGGTGGAAAAGGGATAAATGTTTCTACAGTATTAACAAATTTAGATACCGATAATGTAGCCTTAGGTTACAAAGTAGGTTTTGTAGGAGCAGAAATAGAAAGACGTCTAAAAGAGATGAAAATCAAAACAGATTTTATAGAATTAGAAGAAGGAAATTCAAGAATCAATGTAAAAATTGCAGGAGAAGAAGAAACAGCAATAAATACTAATGGGCCAAAAATAAACGAGGAGAAAATTACAGAATTATTGGAAAAACTTAAAAAGTTAGAAGAAAATGACATTTTAGTGTTATCCGGTAGTATACCATCATCATTAAAAGATGATATATACGAAAAAATTTGCAATATAGTACAAAAACAAAATGTAAAAATTGTAGTAGATGCAACTAAAAATTTATTATTGCAGTCTTTAAAATATAAACCATTTTTAATAAAACCCAATAATGAAGAATTAGGAGAAATATTCAATGTAGAAATACATACAAAAGAAGATGCTTATGTATATGGAAGAATGTTAAAGGAAATGGGAGCACAAAATGTGTTAGTTTCTATGGGAAAAATACGGAGCGGTTTTAATAGACGAAAAAAATAAAGAACATTTTTTAAAGTCACCAGAAGGAAAAAGAATAAACACTGTAGGTGCAGGTGATTCTATGGTTGCAGGTTTTATAGCCGGATATTTAAAATATGGAGATTATGAAGAAGCTCTAAAAATGGGAGTAGCTGCAGGAACAGCTAGTGCTTTATCAAAATATTTGGCAACAAAAGAAGAAGTATATAAATTATACAATAATATTTAAACTAAGGAGGAAAACATGAGAATAACAGATTTATTAAGTGAAAAAGCAATTGAGCTTAATGTAAAAGCAAAAGATAAAAATGACATAATTAATAAAATGGCAGAGTTAATGCTAAAAACAGGAAGAATTACAGATGTAAATGAATACAAAGAACTTGTATTTAAAAGAGAAGAAGAAGGAAGTACAGGAGTTGGAGAAGGAATTGCCATTCCACATGGCAAAGGAAACTGTGTAACAGAGCCAGGTCTTGTTGCAATGGTGGTTCCAGAAGGTGTTGAATATAATGCATTAGATGGAAAGCCAGTTAATTTATTATTTATGATTGCAGCTCCAGATACAAATAGTAATTTACATTTAGATGTATTAAGTAGATTATCTACAATGTTAATGGATGCAGATTTTAAAAACAAATTAATTTCCGCAAAAAGTAAAAAAGAATTTTTAGAAATAATAAATGAAACAGAAAAAGAAAAGTTTAAAGAAGAAGCAAAACAGGGAAACGGGTATGAAATTTTAGGAATAACAGCATGTCCTACAGGAATTGCACATACTTATATGGCAGCTGAAGCATTAGAAAATGCAGGAAAAGAAATGGGACACCTTGTAAAAATAGAAACACAAGGTCAATCTGGTGTTAAAAATAAATTAACAAAAGAAGAAATAAGAAATGCAAAAGCCATAATAATTGCTGCGGATATAGATATAGATTTATCTAGATTTAAAGGTAAAAAAATTCTTAAAGCAAAAGTTTCAGATGGAATTCATAAACCAAAAGATTTAATAGAAAAAGCTTTAAACGGTAAAGATATTCCTGTATACGAAGGAAATGGAAAAGCTGATTCAGAATATGAAAATTCTGAAAATGCAGGAAATAAAATATATAGACATTTAATGAATGGTGTAACACATATGTTACCATTTGTTGTTGGTGGAGGTATATTAATAGCAATAGCATTTTTACTAGATGATTATTCTTTAAATCCAGCAAACTTTGGTATGAATACTCCAGTTGCAGCATTCTTTAAAACAATTGGAGGAATAGCATTTGATTTTATGTTATGTATCTTATCTGGATATATAGCTATGAGTATTGCAGATAGACCAGGTTTAGCTGTTGGTTTTGTTGGTGGAGCTGTTGCAAAAGCAGGAACAACATTTGCATCTTTAACAAACCCAGATGTTGTACTTGTAAGTTCTGGATTTTTAGGAGCTTTAATAGCAGGTTTCATTGGTGGATATGTAGTTCTTCTATTAAGAAAATTATTTTCTTTCCTACCAAAGAGTTTAGAAGGTATAAAACCTATATTAATATATCCAGTAGGTGGAATTCTTCTAATAGGATTAATAATGGTTGCAATTAATCCAGTTGTAGGAGCAATTAATACAGCACTAAATAATTTCTTATCATCTATGCAAGGAGCAAACAAAATAATATTAGGAGCAATTTTAGGTGGAATGATGTCTGTTGACTTAGGTGGACCTGTTAACAAAGCATCATATACATTTGGAACAGGAATGCTTGCAGAAGGACATTACGACATTATGGCAGCAGTTATGGCTGGAGGTATGGTTGCACCACTTGCAATAGCATTACTTGCAACATTCTTCCCTAAAAAATTACCAAAGAAAGACAGACAATCTGCTTTATTAAATTATGTTATGGGATTTTCATTTATATCAGAAGGAGCTATACCATTTGCTTCAGCAGATCCAATACGTGTAATTCTTTCTTGCGTAGTTGGTTCAGCAGTTGCAGGAGCTATGTCTATGTTCTTTAACTGTACATTAATGGCTCCACATGGAGGTATATTTGTTTTACCAGTAGTAGGAAATGCAGCATTATATTTACTTTCTATAGTAGTAGGTTCTTTAGTTGCAATGCTTATTTTAGCAGCATTAAAGAAAAATGTTTGGACAAAGGAGAGTAAATAACATGATAAGTAAAGTTTTAAAATTAGAAAACGAAACAGGATTACATGCAAGACCTGCAACAGAACTTGCTAAAATTGCAATGAAATATTCATGTGATATAAAATTAATTGCAAATGAAAAGACTGTTAATGCAAAATCTCCATTAATGATTATGTCTGCAGGAATAAAACAAAAAACAAACGTAGAAGTTATATGTGATGGTGCAGATGAAAAAGATGCAATGAATGAAATAGAAGAAGCATTTAAAAATAATTTTGGAGAATAATAACAAAAGAGGAGATAAAAATGTTAAAAGGTAAAGGTGTATCTAGGGGAATTGGAATTGGTAATGCAAAAGTATTAAAAAATGAAGAAATAACATTTACAGATTTTAAAGTAGAAAATAAAGACGAAGAGTTAAATTATTTTAAAAAATGTTTAAATGAAGTAATAGAAGATACAAAAAAAGTAGTAGATAAAATTTCTGGTACAGAAGCTGAAATTATGAATGCTTATTTAATGATACTACAAGATCCTACACTAACAGCAGAAACAGAAAGATTAATTAAAGAAGAAGGATATAATGCAGGGTATGCAGTAAAAATGGGATTCGAAACTGTAGAGGAAATATTTAGAAATATGGAAGATGACTATATGTCTGCAAGAGCTTTAGATATAGAGGATATGAAAAATAAGGTTCTAAATAAAGTGACTAATAAAGCAGAAATAGATTTAAGCAATTTGCCAGAAAATACAATTATAGTTGGAAAAGATTTATCTACATCAGATACAGCTAAGCTTAATTTAAAGTGTGTAGCAGGAATTATAATAGAAAATGGTAGTGAAAATTCACATGTTTCTATTATGGCAAGAACCCATGAAATACCTGCAATAGTAGGTGCAAGAAATTCCTTAGAAGAAATAAAGAATGATGAATATATTGCTATAGACGGAATATCTGGTGCAATATATGTAAATCCATCTGAAGAAGAAATAGAGAAGTTAAATAAAATAAAAGAATCTATAAATGATGAAAAAGAAAACTTAATTAAGTATAAAAATAAAAAAACTATTACAAAAGATGGGTATAAAACAGAAATAGTAGCTAATATTGGAACTCCAAAAGATATGGATAATGTAATAGAAAATGGTGCAGAAGGAATAGGCTTATTTAGAAGTGAATTTTTATATATGGATTCTGAAACTATGCCAACAGAGGATGGGCAATTTAAAGCATATAAGGAAGTACTAGAAAAGGCTGATGGAAAAAGAGTAATTGTTCGTACATTGGATATTGGTGGAGATAAAGATTTAAAATATTTAAACTTAGGAAAAGAAGATAATCCGTTTTTAGGATATAGGGCAATACGAATTTGTTTAAGAGAGCCAGAGATATTTAAAATTCAGCTTAGAGCTTTATATAGAGCAAGTATTTATGGAAAACTTGCAATTATGTTTCCAATGATTTCTTCTATAGATGAAATAAAATTAGCAAAGAATATTGCAAATGAGGTTAAGGAAGAATTAAAAAAAGAAGATATAAAATTTGATAAAAATGTAAAAATAGGAATAATGATAGAAGTTCCATCAGCAGCAATAATAGCAGAAGAACTAGCAAAAGAATGTGACTTTTTCAGTATAGGAACAAATGACTTAATACAGTATACAGTTGCAGTTGAAAGAGGAAATGAGAAAATATCAGATTTATATACAAAATTTCATCCCGCAGTTATACGTCTAATAAAAATGACAATTGATGGAGCACACAAATCTAAAATATTTTGTGGAATGTGCGGAGAAGCTGCAAGTGATGAAAGATTTATACCAATCCTAGTAGGATTAGGATTAGATGAGTTTTCTATGAATCCTACAAAGATTTTAAATTCTAGAAAGATAATTAGAAATTTAAATCACAAGGAGTGCAGAAAACTAGCAAATGAAGTATTAAAAATGTCCTCAGCAAATGAAGTTAAGGAAAGAATAATAAATTTTAATAATGAACACAAAAAATAAGACTAAATAAAAAATTTATATTCAAAAATTAATAATATAATTGGAAAAAAATATAGTATTTCAAATTTATTGGGATACTATATTTTTTTTATAAATATAAAATCGGGACTTTAAGGACCGTCCAAAAATCCTGATAGAAATGTAAATTTTTTGTGAAAGAGTAGCTATTCTTAGAAATAATATTGAAATTTAAAATCGTAAGTGATAATATTTACGTATAATTTTAAAGGAGGAAGAATCGTTGATAACTGTAAAAAATGTTACGAAAAAGTATGGAAAATTTAAAGCCGTAGACAATATTAGCTTCGAAGTTAATGATGGCGAAATAATAGGTCTTTTAGGTCCTAATGGAGCAGGCAAAAGTACGACTATGAATATTTTGACAGGATTTATAGAGCCAACACAAGGTGAGGTTATAATTAATGGATATAATATTTCTAAAAAACCTAAAAAAGCAAAAAAATGCATAGGGTACATGCCAGAAGGAGTTCCTTTATATAAAGATATGACTGTTAAGGAATTTATTACATATATGGCAGAACTTAAAGGTGTAAAAAAGGAAAATATTAAAGAAAGCGTAGAACAAGCTATGCAAGATACATGGCTTCAAAACGTGAAAAAAGTTTTAATAAAGAATTTATCTAAAGGTTATAAGCAACGTGTTAGTATGGCAGGAGCCTTAGTTGGAAATCCAGAAATTATAATATTAGATGAGCCAACAGTAGGTTTAGATCCAAAACAAATAATAGAAATTAGAAATCTTATTAAAAAATTAGGAAAAAATCATACTTTAATAATAAGCTCACATATTTTATCAGAAATAAGCCAAATATGTGAAAAGGTAATAATAATAAATAAAGGACAAATAGTAGCAGTAGATTCACCAGAAAATTTAGAAGATAAAGTAAATGTAGAAAATGCAATAAATATAATTGTAGAAGATATGGAAAATAAAATAGAAAGCTTAAAAATAAATGGAGCAAAAAAAGTTGAGCTAATTAAGAAAAATGATGACAATACAAAAGAATATAGAATTATTCCAGAAAAAGATTATGATATAAGAAAAACAATTTTCTCAGATTTAGCAAAAGAAAATATTACAATTTTTGAACTTAAAAAACCAGAAATAACATTAGAAGAAGCTTTTATGGAATTAATACAAAAAAACGAAAAAGACAAGGAAGAAAAAGAAAAGATAAAAGAAGAAGAAAAAAGACAAGAGGAAGAGCAAAAGAAACAAGAAAAACTAGATAAAAAAGAGAAAAAACAAGAAAGCAAAAAAGCTAAGAGAAACAAAGGAGGTAAAAAATAATGTGGGCAATAATAAAAAAAGAAGTTAGAACATATTTCTTATCTCCAATAGGATATGTATTTGTAGGACTATTTTTATTAATGGCAAGTTTATTCTTCTATTCAGACATATTAGTAACAGGTTCTACAATGTTTAGTTATATGTTTTATTCATTATCTACAATATTAATAATGATAATACCATTATTAACTATGAGAATGTTTTCAGAAGAAAGAAAAGATGGAACAGAGCAATTGCTATTAACAGCGCCAAGAAGTGTAACAAGCATAGTTTTAGGAAAATTCTTTGCAGCACTAATAGTATTTTTAATAGCAGTAGTTTTAACATTAATATATTATGTAATATTAATGTTCTTGGGAAGTCCAAACATAAAAACATCACTTGTAACAATGCTTGGATTTATACTGTTAGGAGCAGCACTAATTTCATTTGGTATGTTTGCTTCAAGCATTACAGAAAATCAAGTAATTGCAGCTATTATATCAATAGCATTTTATGTAATAACATGGATGGGAACTCCTTATCTTGGTAAAGGCTTAGAACCATTAGGATTAATGAATATGTTTAATAGATTTGGAAATGGTCAAATAGCTTGTACAGAAGTTGTAGCATTTCTTTCTTATACAGTATTATTTGTATTATTAACAATTATAGTTATACAAAGAAGAAAAAGTGTTAAATAAAGAGAAGGGAGAATTATTGTGAAAAAGTTTTTCGAAATAATAAAGAAAAAATGGATAGCAGATACAACTAGAGTTATATTATTAGTAGCTTTACTTGTTGTAGCATATTTAGCAATAAATATGTTGGCAGATAAACTTAATTTGCCAACACTAGATTTTACAGAGGAAAAATTATATTCTGTATCAGATGAAAGTAAAGAAAAAGTAAAAGATATAGATCAAGAAGTAACGATTTACTTTTTTGGTGCAGACGAAAATACAGCAATAATAGATTTTGCAAAACAATATACTGCCATAAATGAAAAGATAAAAGTAGAAGTTGTAGATAGTATGCAAAGACCAGATTTACTAGAAAAATATGGAATATCTAATAATAGTTCAGCAATTGTAGTACAATCACCAGAAAGATCTAAAATAATATCTGCATATGATTTAAGTAGTTATAACTATTCAACTGGAGAAACAACAGATTTAACAGAGGAAAAAGTAACAAATGCAATAATAGAAACAACATCAGAAAATAAACCAAAAGTATATTTTTTAACAGGTCATGGTGAAATGGTAGAAAATATGACACTTGCAAAAGAATATTTACAAAATGACGTTATAGATGTAGCAGATTTAGATTTGTTAACAACAGAATTTCCAGCAGATTGCAATCTATTAATAATTGCAACACCAACAAAGGATTTTACAGGTGTTGAAACTGAAAAAATAATTAATTATATTAACAATGGTGGAAATATTTTATGGCTAAATAATCCTAAAACAACGGAACTAGCTAATGTTAAAAATGTGTTGGATATATATGGTGTAAGCGTAGGTAATGGAATTGTAAGAGAAACAAATTCAGATAGAATACTACCAGGAACACAAAACTTTATATTACCAAGTTTATCTTCACATAAAGTAACAGAAAATGTATCAGATGGATATGTAATTTTATTTAATTCTGCTAGATTAGAATTTAAAAATGATGAAGAACTAGAAAAATTAGGAGTAGTAGCAAAACCAATAATGAAATCTTCAGAAAGTTCATATTATAGAATAGACCAAAGTATAACAAGTACTACAGCTAAGGAAGAAGAAGAAAAAGGAAGCTTTCCAATAGCACAAGAATTAACTAAAAAAGTAGGAGAAGATAAAGAATCAAAGCTTATAATATTTGCAAATAATTTATTTGTTTCAGATTCACAAATATCAATGAAAAGTAGTACAGGAACACAATCTATAAATGCAATTAATTTTAGAAGTAATTCAGATATACTTTTAAATACGGTTTCATATTTAGTAAATAGAGAACCAGCTATTACGATTAAAAAGAAAACAGAATATGTAACATATACAGCAACACAAAAAGAAGATTTAATAATAAGAAGTATAATCTTCGTGATTCCACTTATAATAATTGTTATAGGAATAGTTATATGGCAAATTAGAAGAAGAAAAAGATAAATAGAAAACAGTCTTAAATAAATAAAAATTTAAGACTGTTTTTTTTTCTATTTTTATGATAATATGTAACAAAAAAGAATGAAGGTGGAATGAATATGAAAAGTTTATTTATAGAATATCCAAAATGTTCAACATGCCAAAAAGCTAAGAAATGGCTGGACGAAAACAATATAGATTATATAGATAGGAATATAATTACAGAACCCCCATCAAAAGAAGAATTAAAAGAATGGATAGATAGATCTGGAATTGATGTAAAAAAATTTTTTAATACAAGTGGAATAAAATATAGGGAACTTAATATAAAAGAAAAAATAAAAAATATGTCAGAAGATGAAATTTACGAATTATTATCATCAGACGGAATGCTAATAAAAAGACCTTTATTTATATCAGATAAGAGGATTTTGAAAGGTTTTAAAGAGAAAGAATGGGAAGAACTAAAAGGAGAAAATAATGCAATTAATTAGCTTTGATAAGTATAAAAGTACACATTATAAAAAGAAATTAAATAAGAAAAAAGTTACTGTAATTGTTGTAATATTAATAATTATACTTATAATTTCTATATTGGCAGGAATATATATGTGTAATAAAACATTTAGAAATGGTGTGGATAAATACATATTTAGAAAAAATATACAAGAAAATAATGGACCTATAATAGAATTGCCTGCGCAAATAGAAGATAATAATATTTTAGTATATAACAATTACATAGGAATATTAAATAAAAGCATACTTAGCGTGTACAATTCTAATGGAAAGAAAGAAAAAGAATTAGAGGTCGAAATTAGTAATTGTATATATGATACAGAAAATAGATTTTTAGCAATGGCAGAAAAAGAAGGTTCAAAATTGGAGCTTATTTCTGGAACAGATATTTTATGGAAAAAGAATATAGAAGGAAATATAGAGCACATTTTTGTAAATAAAAATGGATATGTTTCTGTAATAATTACAGGTACGACCCATAACAATGTTATAATAACATATAATTTAGAAGGTACAGAGTTATTTAGAACATTTTTATCTCAAACAACTGCGATAGATGTAGAAATATCAAATGATAATAAATATTTAGCATATGGAGAAGTGGATGTAACAGGCAGTTTTATTCAGTCAAATGTTAAAATAATTTCAATAGAAAAAGCACAAACAGATCCATCTAATGCTATAGAATACATATATCCATCAGAGTCACAAGAACTAATAATAGAATTAAAATATCAAGACAATAATAAATTAATATGTATGTATGATGATTCTATACACACCATAGAAAATAAAGAAGATAAAAAGATATTAGATATTTCTAGTACAAAAAATACATTTGCAGATGTAAACTTAAAGGATAATATAGTTTGCGTAACAGAAAAATCAACAGGATTATTTGCTAATATAGATGTAGAAATAACAAATACATCAAGTGGAAAAACTAATATTTATAATATAGAAGGAGTTGCCAGTGCATTAGAAGCGTTTGGAAATGTAATTGCTATAAATTTAGGAACAGAAGTAGATTTTATAAATACAAATGGATGGTTAATTAAAAGATATAATTCATCAACAGAAATAAACAATATTATTTTAGGAGAAAACATAGCGGGAATTGTTTACGCAGACAAAATAGAAATTTTAAATTTATAGGAGGGGAAAATGAATTTTATAGCAGATATTATAATTATTTTAATTTTGGCAACATGTGTATTTTTTGGAGTAAAAAGAGGACTAACAGGTGTAATAGTAAAGTTACTTTCTATAGTAATTTCTTTGATTCTTTCATTAATTTTATTTAAACCGGTTTCTACGATTATAATTAATCATACTAATATATATAATGATTTAGTTACAAACATAGAAAACTCATTAGATTCAAAAGAAGATAAGAATGCAGAAGAAAGTGCAGAACCAAATATAATAGTGGACTCTATAAACAAGCAAATGAATACTGTTAAAGAGAATACAAATGAAGTTATTGCCAAAAGCATAGCAGAAGTAATTATTAATTTAATAGTTATTGTAGTATTATTTATAATTATTAATATAATAATGTTTTTCTTAAAATTTATATTTGGAGCAATTGCTTCATTACCAATAATAAAACAATTGGATAAATTAGGCGGATTCATATATGGGGTTATAGAGGGATTTCTTATTATATATATAATTTTGGCAATATTATCTTTTATAAATATACAAGAAGTACAATTAGCAATAAAAACATCATATTTAGCTTCAATGTTATATAATAATAATTTATTATTAATGTTATTTTTTAAATAGTAAAAAACCTTTAAATAATTAAACTTTAATCAAATTATTGAAGTTTAATTATTTTTTTGCTATACTATTTGATATATCTTATAATAGGAGTGAAAAAATTGGCAAGTAAACATATGAAAAATGATAATGAAAATAAAAGAAAAAGAAATAATATACAAAAAACAGCAAGAGTAAATAGTAATAATAGAAAAGGTAATATACAAAGTAAAAAAAGAAAAAAGAATATAGTAGCAAGAAGAATAATTTTAATTATTGTAATAATATTAATAATTTTATCTGGAGTATTTGCAAGTAAAGTTGTAATGAATGGAGGAGGATTAAAGGGATTACTTGCAACATTAGTTGGACAAACGGAAGAAACTAGAAAGAATATGTCAGATATAGAATTTTTAATATTAGGAGAAAGCTTAAACTTAACAGATACAATAATGATAGGAAAATATGATCCAAATTCGCAAAAAGCATCATTAGTATCAATACAAAGAGATACATTTATAGGTAATAACCCAAAAAAAGCAACAGCGTATGATAAAATAAATTCTGTATATCAAGGTAAAAACTCAGATAAAATTTTAAAAGAAGTAAATGAATTAACAGGATTAAACTTAAAATACTATGTTGTAATAGATACAAAGGCTTTAAGAGAACTAGTAGATGCAATAGGTGGAGTGGAATTTTACGTACCAATAGATATGAAATATGATGATACTAGCCAAGACTTACACATTAATTTAAAAGAAGGAATGCAAAAATTAAATGGTGATCAAGCAGAACAAGTTTTAAGATTTAGACATAATAATGATGGTAGTACATATCCTGAATCATATGGAATTCAAGATACAGGAAGAATGAGGACACAAAGAGAATTTATATCTGCGCTTTTAAAGCAAACACTAAAACCAAGTAATATGTTAAAAATTGGAGGATTTGTAGATATAGCAAATAAAAATATAAAAACAAATATACCAATAGAAATTATAAAAGATTATATTCCATATGCAGTAGAATTTTCTATAGATAATTTGCAAACAGGAACATTACCTGGTGAGCCAAAAGAAATGAATGGAGTTTGGTTATATTTAGCAGATGATGATGAAGCGCAAAAGATGATTGCAGAATATTTCTTTGACTGCCCAAAAGAAGAAGAAATAACAAATGAAATGCCAACACTTCAAATTTTAAATGGAACAAGTGACTTTAGTAAATTAGAGGAAGTTGTAAATAAATACAAAGAAAAAGGATATAATATTTTAAAAGTAGGAAATACTGATACTAAAGTAAAACAAACTAAAGTAACAAATAGAACAAAGCAAACTAGCGAAGTACAAGAACAAACTAAAAGTATAATAAAAGATACTGCAAAAATAGAAAAGGGTAAAGATAATGAAGATGTAGACTTTACTATAACAATTGGACAAGATTATTAGGAGGAAATATGAAAGAAGAATTATTAAATAAAATTGTGAAAATATTAGATGAAAAAAAAGCAATAGATGTAAAAACTATTAATATCCAAGAAAAAAGCTCTTTAGCAGATTATATGATTATAGCAAGTGGAACTTCTAGAACACACATAAGAGCATTAGCAGATAATGTGGAAGAAGAGTTAAAAAAAGAAAACATTATGCCACATAAAATAGAAGGATATAATTCAGATTCGTGGATCTTAATGGATTATCTAGATGTAATAGTTAATATATTTACAGAAAGAGATAGAGAACACTATAATTTAGAGGACTTATGGGAAAAAATAAATTAAATAGTATACAAAAGAAAAGCAAGGTAATTATTTACCTTGCTTTATGATATCCAGATTTTTTTACAGGACGTCTAGTTGTTTGTCTTTTCTTTTTCTTATTTGGTTTTTCAAATATTATAAGTAGTAAAGCAATTATAGCAATTGCGATAACTAAGTATAAAGTATAAGATTTTTTTACTTCATTTCCAGCTTTTAAGTTAATAGTATATTTAATATTATCAACTGTATATGTTGCAGTTCCAACTATTGAATCTTTCTTTATTGGTGCTTGCAAATGTTCATTCAAATTTATTTGTGGTTCTATAGTATCATTAAGTTTATCGTTAGTAACCATTGTATTAATACCAGTTTCAGCAACTAAATTTAAGTTCTTAGTAGCTGAAGTAGCATTTTTTACATCTATAGTTTTTATAGTAGAACCAGATTTTACAATATCTTTTTTAGAAAAATTATCAAATCCGTAATTAAATAGTGTTTTTGTATCATTATATCTATTATTATCTGTATTAGAACGTAATACTACAGCAATTAGAGTTTTCCCATCTTTTGTTGCAGAAGATACTAAGCAATTTTTTGCTGGTGTAGTAAATCCAGTTTTTATTCCAATCGCATACTCATAGTAATTATTACTTTGTTTTTTTATCAAGTCATTGGTTGTTATTAAAGTTCTATCTATTCTAGAATATTTATTAGAATTAGGTAAAGTATATGACGCTGTAGATACAATTTGTCTAAAAATATCATTTTTCATAGCTTCTTTTGCAATAAGAGATAAGTCGTAAGCTGTTGAATAGTGATTGTCATCATGAACGCCATTTGGATTTACAAAATGTGTATTTTTACAACCTAAATCCATTGCTTTTGTATTCATCATAGAAGCAAAACTATCAATACTTCCTGATATATGTATAGCAAGTACATTTGCAGCTTCATTAGAAGAAGGTAATAATAATGCATATAATAAATCTTTTATAGTTAATTCTTCACCCATTTTTAACAAATCTGTAGAATATCCAGAAGGAACTGAAGTTATAGCTTCGGATGTAACTGTTGCGACATCTGTTGTTTTGCAATGTTCTAAAGCAAGTAAAGCTGTCATAATCTTTGTTGTACTTGCAGGTGCGCGTTTTTCGTATGCAGATTTTTCATATAAAATTTTTCCAGTATCACCATCAATTAAAATTGCAGATTCTGCATTAATGTTTAAATTATTATTATCTGCTAAAGTCTTTACGGGTAGCAAGATTGATAAACAAACAATGCAAGTAATTAAACATAAAATAAATTTTTTGAATTTCATAAGTCTACTCCTTTATAAGAATATATATATAATATATTATATTTCGACAAATTTCAATCCTTTTTTTGGTGGATAGTAAAATTATTCTAATATGTTTTATTAAACATATTAGAACTAGGGAAATATAGTTTTTTATTAAAGAAACGGAGGTTAAATGAAAGATTTTAATTTTAAAGATAACAAGATGATAATTGCTATTTGTATTATAATAATTATTATATTTTTTTGTGTATTTTTTTATACACGTAGTAATTTAGAAAGTGAATATAATGAAATAAATAATTACAATATCTTACAAAATGAAACAAATATAGATGAAAATGAAGAAGATACGAAGATTTTTGTGCATGTTACAGGAGCTGTCAAAAGCGAAGGAATAGTAAAAATAAAAGAAGAAGGAAGAATAGCAGATGCTGTAGAGGCAGCTAACGGATTTTCAGAAGATGCAGATATTTCTCAAATTAATTTGGCATATAAGCTAGAAGATGGACAAAAAATTTATATTCCAAGTATTAATGATGAAAAAGTAAAAGAAGATGAAAAGGTATTAGAAAAAGAATATGTAACAGATGAGGCTGGAGATGATATAATACTAGAAGATGAAATATCTACGGTGAAAACTAAGAAAGATGAAAAAATAAATATAAATACAGCAATGGAAAATGAATTAAAAGAAATTCCTGGAGTAGGAGAGTCAACTGCTAAAAAGATAATTGAATATAGAAAAAGTAATGGAAAATTTAAAGAGACAGAAGACATAAAAAATGTAAGTGGAATAGGTGATAGTAAATTTGAAAATATGAGAGAAAAAATTTGTGTAAAATAAATTAATATATTGATAAAAAGTAAATAATATATTAAAATATATACATATACTAAAAAAGGAGAGTAATATACTATGACAAGTAAACAACGTGCTTACTTAAGAAGTTTATCAAATCATATAGAGCCAATATTTCAAGTAGGTAAGTTAGGAATAAATGATAATTTAATAAAACAAATAAAAGACGCACTAAAAGCAAGAGAATTAATTAAAATAAAAGTCTTAGAGAGTGTGGAGGCTCCAATAAAAGATATTGCAGAAGAAATATCTTTGCAAACTGATTCTATAATAGTGCAAATAATGGGAAGTAAGATAACATTATATAAAAGAAATAAAGATAAATCTAAAATTACATTACCAAAATAAATTATAATAAAAAATAAGAGCATTTTTGCTCTTATTTTTTGAATTATGCTGTTGTATTTATCGGGATTGGGGGCACTCAAAAACCCGATTAATTTAAAACATCTCGTACAAAAATTTCTTTACCAGACTTATCTATAAATCTAATATTTGGAAAGCTTTTCATTATATAAGAATCAGAAAAAATATTATTGTTTATAAATGTAAGGAAAGCGCTATAAGTTGGTTGTGGTAAATTATAATATGTATTTATCGCTTTTGTTTTATATATAGATAGCGCATATATTGTTGCTATTACATCAAAAATTAAAAAGATAGTTAACCCTAAATCTATGGTAAATGTTATTTTATTTGATATTTTAAAAATTAATTTATCTAAAAGAGGTTTTAAGAATCTCATTAAGAAGATTGATAATATTCCCCAAAATATAGAGTAAATTAAAGATATTCTGCCATTTAAATTTAAATCTAAATAAGAATAATCCCAAAATCTAGTGCCATAAATTGCTTCTAAAACGAAACTCATAAAATATTCTAAAATGCTTCCTAAAAAAATTCCATATATAAATAATTTTAAAGGACTTTTCTTATATTTATTAAGTACAATAATTAAAAATGTTGCACCAATTCCATAAATAGGGCAAAAAGGTCCAAAGATTAGTCCCTTCCTACTTTCTAAAACACCTGTTGTGTGATAACAATAAAAAGTTTCCATTAAAAGACCAGCAATACTAAATAATATAAAGTACCAAAGTATTTCATGAAGGGATATATCTAGTATTTTTATGTTAAAAATTGATTTTTTTAGTTTATTATTTGTTTTCATAGTTCTCCTTTAGGTTATTCTCTATCATTCATAGTATAACAAAAGTAGTTATTTTGCAATATAATATTTTGTTAATTATTAGGAGTACCATATTTTCCACCAATAATTTCCCCAGTTGTCACATCTACATAATAATATTTATCTGCGTATTTTTTATAATTTTCAAAACTATCATATTCTAAGAAATAATTGTCTTTTTTATGTTCTAATTTGATAATCCAAACATTTCTTATAACATTATCAATTTTATATATATTATTATCTGCCGAATTAATAATGTTAATATTATTTTCTAACTTATAAATATATGTATTCATTTTTTCAATACCTTTTTCACATAATGTAATATTAAAGTCAATGTCAGAAAATTCTTTTTCTTTTGCTGTTACAATATTTATTGCGTCCTCTTTAGAAATAGTAAATGGATTATTAGAATATGAATTATTCTTTTCATTTATAATTCTTTGTACATTTATCTTATTGTTAGAAACTCCGAAACTAATACTATAACTATCATATTTATTATTTATTTTGGATTCATTTTTTCTATAAAAATCTAATATAAAAATATTGTTTCTAGTATCAGAGGAATGTAGTTCATAATTATCGTCCCAAATATTAAGTGGCATTAATATTTCTTTTGCTTTTTGTAGAGCAGTATCATTTGAAATTTTATCATACATAATATTTTCATCAAATTCATTATTTATGAAATACAATATTTCCTGACAAGCTAGATCAGTACATAAAAGTATTCCTTTATTATAATCTGTATTTGTTCTTAAAAGATAGAACTCTTCTTCCGATTCAGGTAGATTATTTCCTTTTTCTATAATTACTGATGAATTATTAATATTTAATATTTCAAGATAGTCTTTTAAATTTTTTTCTATTACTTTATTATTAACTGCTTCGTGCCAAGTATTTTCACCTTCTGTTTGGTTAACAGATTCTGAAGAATTAACTAATTGAGGTTCTTTCCAGATTTTTGTAACAGTATAAGTAGCGGCAACAACACCAGTTATAGAGAGAATACAACAACAAGTAATAGCTGCTATTTTATAAAAGTTTTTAGAACTATTTATTTTTTTTCTTTGTAGTAAAGCATTATTTATGGAATATTCATATTTGGCAGGCTTAGAAACTTCTTTTCTTAAAATTCTTTCAATTTGATTTTCAAAATTATTCATTATAAACTATTCGTATAATAAACATATATGATTATACGAACCTCCTTTCTTTTTACTTTTTATGATGAATTTATATAACTTTTATTTTATGTATTATTTATCTTTTAAATTTTTTTTGATTTTTTGTCTTGCTCTATAAAGATGCGTTGTTACTGTATTTTCATTCATCTTTAAAATTTCCTTAATATCTTTTATGCTATATTGTTCTAAATAATATAAAATTATAACGATTTTTTCTTCATATTTTAAATCTTTTAACATTTCATAAAATTCTATATTACTTTCAATATTGCAAGAACTAGAAAAAGATTCAAAATTGTATTCTTCATAGGAAATATCTTTCTTGTATTTTCTTCTATAAATCCTGTTACATTTATTAATTAGAATTGTTATAACCCATTGTTTAAATTGAGATGTATCTCTTAATTTTTTTATGTTTTTAAATGTTGCAATCATAGTTTCTTGTACTGCATCAGCAATATCATCTTCATTATTAATTCTACTTTTTGCAATTTTATATAGATCATCGCTAATTGCTATAAAAATTTTATTAAATGCATTTTTATCTCCGATTTGAGCTTCTTTAATTAATTCTTCCATTGTTCTCCCCCGATAAATATTTATCTACTATTAAGAGTCCTTGATTAAATGAATATATTTCAAATTATTATAAATTTTATAATAGTTTTTTTTAAGTTATTTCAGGACTATCTACTTTTAATATTTTAATTTGGTCATTTGTTAATTTTTTGGTAGAAATCCACCTATCTAATTATAGTATATTAAGCATTATTATGTTATAATATCACTTAATAATATTTACAATAAAAGAGGTTGATTTTAATTGAGCAATACAAAAAGTATAAATGGATTAATGAAATATTTAAGAGAAAAACATAAAATTCAAATAGAAGGTAGCCATCATAAAAGGCAATTAAAAAATGTTGGATATTATCACGGGTATAAAGGATATAGATACATAAAGAAACCTAATAATAGAATAAAATTTAATAATTTTGATGAAATTCTATCTATTATTGATTTTGATAATAAAGTAAAAGCTCTTTTGTATCCGCAAGTAATGTTTATAGAAACTGCATTAAAAAGTTATGCATTGGAAATCATTATTCAAGATGGTAAAACTGAAAATTTTAGTCAAATATATTCTAATTTAATGACTGATTATAAAAGCTACTCAAATCAAAGTGACAGATATAAAAATGCGTATAAAAAAAGATTAGATACATATAATCGTATTCAAAATGTTATAGCAACTTCTTATGCATCTGACAATAATATTGTATCACATTACCTAAAAAATGATGAAAGTGTTCCTATTTGGGCCATATTTGAAATAATTACATTAGGAGAGTTTGGAAATTTAATTTCAACATTTGAATTAAACACAAGAAAAAATATTTCTAAAGATTTAGGATTAAATGTTGCATTTGATTCCAGTGGAAAACTTGTAGAAAATATTATATTTTTGGTAAAAGACTTAAGAAATGCTATAGCACATAATAATGTAGTATTTGATACAAGATTTAGACAGAGAAATATAAATAAAACGTTATTGAAAGCTTTATGCCAAGATACAAAAATTCAAGGAATAAATTTCACGAGTATTACCGATTATATTGTTTTGGTAGTTTATATATTAAAAAAGTTAAGTAAAAACAATAAAGAATTACTTAAGATTATAAATGATTTTATAAAAATAGTTGATAACTTAAAACAAAATATACCTCAATCAATATTAAATCAAATAGTTTTAACTAACGATTTACAAAAATTGCAAATATTAAAAAGTTTTTTAAAAAAATAATGTGAATTTTTATAAAAAACTTGCATATAATATTATCATATTATATAATATAAATAAGGATTGCGGCGGAAGTCTTTGGACGACGCCTAGGAGAAGTAGATTTAGGTCTGCTTCTCTTTCTTTTTGGTACTAAAATTAAATTTGACATAATTAAAAAATAAAAAAGAAAATTTTACATAATTTAAAGAAATATAAAAAGAATTAAACTGATTATATTCTAAATAGAAAACAACATTAAATATTTTTTATACAAACTGTTGATTTATTTATATTTGCAAGATGTATTCAAAAATTATAATTCAATTATAATGCAATTGTGAAATGTTATGGGATATTTTTAAATATTTTTGGATAAAGTTGTACACTTTTGTAAAGAGTTCCAAAAACTGATATATAGCTGAAAGTGGCTATTTTTAAACAAAAAAAGAAACTACTCATTTTTGAGTAATTCCCTACTTAAATGGTCGAGGTGACAGGGATCGAACCTGCGACCTCATGGTCCCAAACCACGCGCGCTACCAACTGCGCTACACCTCGATTACAACGTACTAGTATAATATAACATAATAAAATTAAAATTTCAACCCTTTTTATAGAAAATTTTAAAAAAACTTGAATAATTAAAAAATAACTGTTATAATATTAAAGGATATGCAGCAGTAGCTTAGCTGGATAGAGCACTCGGCTACGAACCGAGAGGTCGGGGATTCGAATTCCTCCTGCTGCACCAAGCCCTCAAATTTATTTGAGGGCTTAAATTTTTTTATAATATATCATATATAATTTAATATTTCATGATTTGAGTTTTATCAATTTAATTATATTCAATAAATAATTAAAGTTTTCCACCATATCAAAGTGTTCAAAGATTATTGTTTTAATTACTTATTATAAATAATTATAAAATTAATGACAAACAAATTTTTTTATGCTATAGTATTAAAAACAAATGTTTACAAAGGAGGAAAAAATGAAGTTTGTACATATAGCAGATATGCACTTCGACAGTCCATTTACAAGTTTGGGAAAAATAGAAGGACTATCAGATATAAGAAGATTAGAGCAAAGAAAAATATTAAAAAAAATAATAGAATATATACAAGAAAATAAAATAGATTGTCTATTTATAGCTGGAGATTTATACGAAAATGACTATGTAAAGCAAAGTACAATAGAATATATAAATAATTTATTTAAGACAATACCAAATACCAGAATATTCATATCACCAGGAAATCATGATCCATATTTAATAAATTCTTATTATATGAAATTTAATTGGAATAGTAATGTACATATATTCAAATATAATATAGAAAAAATAGAATTAAATAACAATACAAATATATATGGGTATGGTTTTAATAGTTTTTATTCGGAAGGAATTAATTTAAACGAAATAAAATTAGACAACGAAAAAAATAATATATTAATAATGCATGCAGATTTAGATAATTCAAAAGAAGGAGTAGAATTATATAATCCAGTTGCATCAAAAGAAGTTTCTAAATTCGACTATATTGCTTTAGGCCATATTCATAAACCAAAATATGATAATAAAATAGTGTACCCTGGGTCAACAATTTCATTTGGGTTTGATGAATTAGGAGAGCATGGATTTATAACAGGAGAAATAAATAAAAAAGAAATAAATATAAAATTTATTCCAATAGATGAAAGAGAATTTAAAGAAATAAACTATGATATAACAGAGATTAATTCAAAAGAAGAATTAATAGAAAATTTAGAAGAGTTAATATTAAATAAAAATAATTTTTATAAAATAAATTTAGTAGGCAATAGAAAATTCGAAATAAATGTATTAGAGTTAAATAAATTGATTCAAAACAAAAATATTTTTAAAATAAAAGATAATACAAAAATAAATTATAATTTAGAAGAAATAAAAGAAGAGAATAACTTAAAAGGAATATATGTAAATTTAATTTTAGATAAGATAAAAGGAATAGAAGATGAAGAAGAAATAAATAAATATTTAAAAGCGATAGAAATTGGATTAGATTCTTTTGAAAATGCATAGAAAAAAATAAAATTAAATTCTTTCGAAAACACATAGGAGGAAAAAATTGAAAATAGAAAAAATACAAATAAATGGTTTTGGAAAATTAGAAAATAAAGATATAGAATTAACAGATGGAATAAATATAATAATAGGTAAAAATGAAAGTGGAAAATCAACATTATTAAAATTTATAAATAGTATGCTATATGGAATTTCTAAAAATAAAAGGGGAAAAGAAATATCAGATTTAGAAAAATATACACCATGGAATACAGAAAAATATTCAGGAAAAATAAAATACAAATTAGATGATGAAAAGCAATTTGAGATTTATAGAAATTTTAAAAACAAAGAATTAAAAATATATAATAATTTTGGTGACGATATAACACCATTATTTAATGTAGAAAAAAATAAAGAAATACCATTTTTCTATGAGCAAACAAATGTAGATGAAGATTTATTTTTAAATAGTACAGAAATTATTCAAAATGAAATTAAAATAGATAAAATAAATCAAAATTTAATTATTCAAAAATTATCTAATTTAGCTACAACAGGAAATGATAATATATCATATAAAAAGAGTATAGAAAGATTAAATAAAAAACAATTAGAAGAAATAGGAACAGAAAGAAGCCAGGATAGACCGATAAATAAAGTAATAAATAAAATTAATAAATTAAAAAATGAAAAAAAAGAATTAGAAGAATACGAAGATAAAAAATATGAAATAGAAAAAGAAAGTAATTTAATAAAAAATAAAATAAAAGAATTAAATATTAAATTAGAGTTTTTAAATAAATTAAAAAAAATAAAAAATATATATTTAGAAGAAAAAAACAAGATAAATATTAATAAAGAAATAATAGAAGAATATAATAAAAAAATAAATTATTTAGAAATAGAAAAAGAAAAAATAAATAATTCGAAAAATAAAAATGATAATAAAAAAATAAAAATAAATAAATATATTTTTACAGATATATTTTTATTAATAATTTTTATTTTAATTAATTTATATTTAAAAAATAATTTATTTAATTTAATATATATTTTTTTATTAATTCCAATAATAATTTATTTATATAAAAATAATAAATTAAAAAATAATTATAAAAAAGAATTAAAAGAAATTAATTATAAATTAGAAAAAATAAATAATGAAATTAATTTATTAAATGAAAATAAAAATAATAAAATAAATGAATTAAATAATTTAGAAAAAGAAATAGAAAATAAAATAAAAAAAGAATTAATTATAAATAATTTAAATACAAATAATTATGAACAAATAATTTATAATAACGAAATAGAGGAAAAAATAAATATAACAAATAAAGAAATAAATGAAAATAAATTAGAAGAACATAAATTAATATTGGATAAAGAAAATATATTTCCTAAAATAGATAAATTAGTAAATGTTCAAGAAGAGTTAGAATATTCAATAAATGAATATAATGAATTAAAAAATAATAGCGAAATAATAGACATAGCAAAAGAATACTTAGAAAAAGCATATAAAAATATGAAAGAAAATATAACACCTAAATTTTCTAAACAATTGTCAAAAACAATATCTAAAATATCTGATGAAAAATATAAGAATATAAAAATTACAGATAATAATATTATAGTAGAAACAGAAAATGGAAACTATGTGCCAATAAGTGTTTTAAGCGAAGGAACAATCCAGCAACTATATTTTTCTTTAAGAATGGCAATATTAGAAGAAATATCAAAAGAAAATCTACCAATATTTTTAGATGAATCATTTGTGTTCTTCGATAAAAATAGATTGATGAATACAATAAATTATTTAAATAATAATTATAAAAATCAAATAATAATTTTTTCTTGTACAGAAAGAGAAAAAGAGATATTAAATAAATTAAATATTAAATATAATTTAATAAATATGTAAAAATAAATTCCTATAATTTTATAGGAATTTATTTTTTAAATTAAGACAAAATATTGTAATTTCTACGGATATATAATAAAATAGAAATCGGAAAAAAGAAATTATAAATACAAAAGATAAGATAGATAATAAATATATCACAAATTGTAAAAAACTTTTTTAATATACATTACCTAAAATGACAAAAAAAGTTAATACAATATAATAAAATAACAACTATATTAAAGAAGTTATGAGGTGGTAAAGGATGTTTCAAAATATAAGTACAGATTATGTAGAAGAAAGACAAACAAATACGAAAAACTTAAAGGAAAATTTTATTAAACAAAATTTTTCAAAACAATTAATATTAATTTACTTATTATCTTTTATGGTATCTATAGTTCAATTTGGAAATAATATGGCTCCATTTGCTATTGCTATAATTGCGGCGATAACAGCAAATAATATACCAATACTAATTCCTTATATAATAACATGTATAGGAACATTTATAGGGTTTGGTGGTTCAGGTTTACTTACATATATACTAACTAGTTTAGTATTTATGGCTCTTTCAATTTTTGTACTTCCAAAAATGAATGACAAAACGGAACAAAAAAGTTTGATGCCACATCTTATAGTATCAACAATATTAGTACAAGTTGTAAAAATATTGTTTGGACCAATATTAATTTATGACATATTATCAGCAATTTTATTTACAATAATAACAAGTATATTTTATAAAATTTTTAAGAGTTCAATTTCGGTAATAAAAGAGTCTAAAACTAAAAAAGCATTTTCGATAGAAGAAGTAATAGGGACAAGTTTAGTAATCGCAATAGCAATATCAGCATTTGAAGAATTAGCAATATTTGGGTATTCTATAAGAAATATTTTATGTGTTTTAGTAGTACTAGTTTTAGGATGGCAAAATGGAATCTTAATAGGTGCAACATCTGGAGTAACAATAGGCGTAGTAATTGCGATTATACAGAATGGAGATCCGGTACAAATTGCAGCATTTGCAATCTCTGGAATGATAGCAGGATTATTAAACAAAATAGGAAAAATAGGCGTAATAATAGGATTCCTATTAGGAAATATAATTTTAAGTTACGCAACAAATGGAAATACACATTCTATAATAATGGTACAAGAAATTTTAATTGCATCAATAGGATTACTTGCAATGCCAAAGAACATAAAGATTAATATAGAAGATTTTGTAAGTGATGTAAAATACCTACCAAAGATACCAGATAATAGACTAGAACAAAAAGAAGATATGGTATATAAATTAAACAATGTTTCGGATGCAATATCAGAAATGGCGAATACATATAAAGAAGTAGCAGCAACAGTTTTAGAAGAAAATGAAATTGAATATTCTAAAAATAAAGAAATTTTTGTAACAGAATTGGAAAACAATATAAATGACTTAAAAGACAATGTTTTATATGATGATTTAGTAGATGATGAATCACCTATAGTAGATGACATATTTAAAGAATTAACAGAAAAATCAGAAATTACAAGAAAATCATTATTAAATATTTTTGAAGCACATAATAATTATATATTAGGATTTGATGATTCAGAAATAAGTAATAAAATAATGTCTGAAATAGATAAAATGGTAAAAGCTATAAATGCATCATACAGAATTAGTAAAATAAATTTTATTTGGAAAAGAAAAATAGTAGAAAATAAAGAAGCAATGGGAAATCAGTTAGATGGAATATCTAAAACCATATCGAATTTAGCAGAAGATATAAATATGCAAACAAATACTTCCAAAGAAATAGATGAAAAAGAAGAACTAATAAAAATATTAGAGCAAAAGAAAATAGGAGTAAAAGAATTAAATATTACCAAAGAAGAAAATGGAAAAATAGAAATTGGAATATATATTAGTCCTTGCGAAGATTTTAATAGCACAAAGCTAGAAATAGAAGAGTGTAAGTCAGATAAAATAAAGCAGATAATTAATAAATTTTATAAACAAGAATTTGAAGTGCAATTAGTAGATTGCTCAATCCAAAAAACAAATGAAATTTGTTACTTTAAATATATAAGTAAAAATAAGTATAAATTACAAATAGGACTTGCGAAAATAACAAAGGATGGAAGCCCAGTATCTGGTGACACTACATTAAAGATGAAACTACAAGATGGAAAGCAATTAATTGCAATAAGCGATGGAATGGGATCAGGTCCAAATGCAAGAAAAAGTAGTAAAATAGCGGTTCAAATGTTAAAAAGATTACTTATATCTGGATTTAATAAAAAAACATCTTTAGACATGATAAATTCTAGTATGTGTTTAAATTCGGAAGATGATTCATATGCAACTTTAGATATAGCGATATTTGACTTATATGAAGGAAATGTAGAATTTATAAAAAATGGTGCATCTCCTACGTATATAAAGAATAGACATCATGTAGATGTTATAAAAAATATAACCTTGCCAACAGGTATTTTAAACCATATAGAATTAAAAATTTCAGATAGAGATGTAGAAGAAAATGAAATTTTAGTAATGTGTAGTGATGGAATTGCAGAGTCAAATGCAGAGTATGAAAATAAAGAACTATGGTTAAAATACTTATTAGAACAAATGGAAACAAATAACGCACAAAAAATGGCAGATATAATTTTAAAAGAAGCAATAGATAATAACTACGGAACACCAAAGGATGATATGACGGTAGTTGTTTGCAAAATAGAAAAAAACTAAAAATAAAAAAGTTCTCCTAAAAGGAGGACTTTTTTATTTAGTAGAAAATTATGGAATACCTAAGAATTTGCATTTATTATAAAATCTTAGAATCTCTTTTTTGTAGGAAAATAAGGAAGATTTTAGCTTTTATATATGGTAAGTTTAGCATGAAATATTAAGGGGCTTTTTTAGAGTAAAATTTAATATTTAGTTGTAATTTGTCATAAAAATGTGGTATAGTGTATATGTAAAAAAACTTACGGAGGAAATAAAATGAGTAGAGGAAAAAGATATAATGGAGAAGCAAAACTTAACATGAAAAAAGTTTTAGCAGTTATAATTGCACTGCTAGTTATAGTAATGTTTGTTTTTGTTATATATAAATTGGTAACTAATGGAAAAGGTGAAAGAATGACGAATGATTATTACTTTACATCTTTCCAAGATAATAAATATGGAGTAATAAATAATAAAGGTGAAGAAGTTGTAGCACCATCTTACCAAGAATATATTGTTATACCAAATAATAAAAAAGATATATTTTTATGTACTTACGATGTAGATTATGCAAAAAACACATATAAAACAAAAGCTTTAAATTCTAAAAATAAAGAAATATTTACAGAATATGAAAATATAGAGCCAATAGCAAATTATGATTTAAATAATGTGATTTCATATGAACAAAATGCAATAAAAGTACAAAAGAATGGAAAATATGGAATGATAGATATTGAAGGCAAAGAAATATTACCATGTGAATATGACGAATTATATTCTTTAAAAAATACAGATAATAGTATATTAATAAAAAAGGAAGATAAAGTAGGATTAGTAGATAGTACTGGAAAAGTGATAATATCTCCAGAATACAAAACAATAAAAGGAATTGGAACAGATTATAAATTAGGATATATAGTGGGAACAGCTGAAAATAAATTTGGAATAGTAGATTGTAATAACCAAAAAGTATTAGATGCAAAATATGAAGAAATAAAGCCATTAACAGAAAACGGCATATATGTAGTAAAAGAAGCAAATTCTTGGAAGTTAGTGCAAAAGAACGGAGAAGAGAAACTTACAGAAGAGCTAAAAAGCGTAAAAGATATAATAAATATAAAAAATGGAAATATTATAATAAAAAATGAAAATAATAAAATGGGAATAATAAACCTTGCAGGTGAAACAGTATTAAAACCAGTATATGAGGATATTAAATTTTCATTTACAGACACATATATAATAAAGCAAAACGATAAGTATGGAATAGCTAAAAAGAACGATGAAATTGTGCTAAATCCAACGTATACGACTATGAATTATATAAATACAGCAGATATTATAGAAGCAAGCGAAGATGGAATAACATCAAGCTTATTAAATAGTAATTTAGAAGTTAAATTAACAGGAATAGTTACAGAGATAAATACTAATAAAGGATATATAAAAGTTAGACAAAATAACGAAGAAAAATACTATAATTTTAGATTTGAAGAAAAGCAAGAAAAAGATATAAATTCTACTCATACATTAATATTAGATAAGAAAAATGACAAATATGGCTATTTAGATAAAAATGGAAAAGTAGTAGTAGATTACAAATATGATGATGCAAAAGAACAAAACGAATATGGATATTGTGCAGTTCAAAAAGATGGAAAATGGGGTGCAATAAACGAAAAAGGTGAAGAAATAGTTGAACCAAAACATGACTTTTCTAATAATTTAATTATAGACTTTATAGGAGAATGGCATTTAGGAAGTATAGATACTAATGCTGTATACTATACAAAATAATTAACAAAAGAGGGAGAATAAATGGAACTAAAGACGAGGTATCAATATACATATTTTATATACCCATATGTAATAGAACAAAATAAATATGAAAAATATTTACAAAATTTATTGGTAAATAAAAAGTGCAAATTAAGAATGTTTGAAAAGCAAAAAGATCTAGATATTTATAATAAATTTTTACCAAAAGTAAGGAAATTTATGTTTCCAACATTTGATTTTTCAGATAACAAAAGAAGGAAATTTAAAGAACTAGATGTTTCTTTACAATCTAAAATTTTAAAGAAACATCCATGTACTATATTTGAATATGATTTGGGTAAAAATGCACAAGGAAAAGCAGGCATAAATGCAGGAATATTTTTTAAAATAGATAAAATAGAAATAATTTGTTTTTATACAGGGGAATGCTTTATAAGCCTTAAAACATCGTTGGAAGACTTAGAACAATTCGACGATGTATTAAATTTTAATTATAAATTTAAAGATATAAAGTCAGAATTTATTTCTATGAAGCAATTTGATAATATTAAAATTCAAGCAAGTGAATTTGCAGACATCTATAAAATAACAGATTTAATAGATGAACTAATTGGTAATTATACAAAGAACATAAATATAGACACGAATAAATTTTTAACATATTCATATTCGTGTATAGACCAAGAACAATGGAATAAAAATAAAAATTTTGAAGAAATAAAGCATCAATTTTATAAATATACAAATGTATTGCCAAGTAATTATAATTTAAATGTGGAATTTGAGAAAATAGATAAAAAAGTAAATATATTAGACAAATGGGAATATATAAAATATGGTTTTTCTAACCAAGCAACAACATTATTTACATCTGGAATAGATACTTTTAATTATACTAAGTTACCATTCTTATATGAAAAGGTATATATTTATATGTATATATTACAATTATATAAAAAGATATACATTCAAAAATTAATAGAAGAATATAAAAAAGCTATAAAAGTAAAAGAATTAAGAAAAGAATTTTTGGATTTCACACACAATATTTGGGTGCAAGAGATTACAACAGATGATATTGGAAAATTATTAACTAATAGTTGGTTAGAAAATTTAGAGTTAGAAAAATTATATGGAAAGCTAAAAAATGAATATGATCTTTTATATAAAGAATTTAATATAGAGAAAACAGCAAAAAGCAATAAAATTATAATGTTGGTATTAGTAATATCACTAATATTAAATATAATAAATTTTGTGGTATTGCTAAACTAATAGGATTTAAGGTATTACTTAAATCCTATTTATTATAAGAAAGATAAAATTGGGATTTTGGGATGGTCATTAAAATTCCGATTTTATTTAAAACAGTTATTTTTTGCAAATTAAAAGTATATGTAAGGAGAAAATTAATTATGATAAAATGTGGAACAGATATAATAGAAGTGGGAAGAATAAAAGAAGCATTAGAAAAAAAAGGATTTAAGGGAAGAGTATATACAGAAAATGAGATTAAATATTGTGAAGATAAAAATATGCAAAAATACCAAAGCTATAGTGGAAGATTTGCAGCAAAAGAAGCAATATTTAAAGCATTAACAGATATTATAGAAAATAAATATAAGATAAAATGGACAGATTTTGAAATACTAAATGATAAAAGTGGAAAACCTTATGTGAATATAAATGCGGAAAATATAAAAAAATTAGAAATTAAAAATATAGAATTAAGCATATCACATTGCAAAGAATATGCAACTGCTGTATGCATAGTAGAATTATAAAAGAAAGGACAAAATATAATGAAATTATTTGATTCGCATTGTCATTTAACAGATGAAAAATTTAACGAAGATAGAGAAGAATTAATAGCAAAATTGCAAAGTGAAGGAGTAGAAAAAATAGTTACAGCGGGGTATAGCTTAGAAAGTAGTAAAGAATCCATAAAACTTGCGAGGGAGTATACCTTTATGTATACAACTATTGGAATTTCTCCCAATGATATTCCAGAAAGTAAAGAGGAAATAGATAAAGAAATAATAGAGCTAAAAGAATTGTACAATAAGGATAAAAAGATTATGGCCGTAGGAGAAATTGGACTAGACTACCATTGGAATATGGAAAATAAAGAATTACAAAAGTATGCTTTTATAAAACAGATAGAGCTTGCAAATGAACTAGATTTGCCAATACAAATTCATACAAGAGAGGCTGTAATGGATACACTAGAAATTTTAAAAAATAACAAAGTAAGTAATGGAGGAATATTTCATTGTTGCCCTCTTAATCGTGAACTTGTAAAAGAAGGACTTAAGTTGGGATTTTATATATCTTTTGCAGGTCCTATTACCTTTAAAAATTCTAGAAATGCAGAAGAAATAATAAAAATGGTACCAGATGATAAATTTTTGGTAGAAACAGATAGTCCATATTTAGCACCAGAGCCAAAAAGGGGAACAAGAAACGATCCTAGAAATGTGAAATATATTATAGAAAAAATAGCAAAAGAAAAAGAAAAAACATTTGAAGAAATTGAAGATATTTCATATGTAAATGCAAAAAGAATATTTAAAATACAATAAAAAAGTGGCGTTATGCCACTTTTCTTATCTTAGCGTTCTAATTGCTTCTATTCTATCTTCTATAGAAGGATGAGTAGAAAACCAATTGTTAGCTTTTTTTTGTTTACCTTTAAAAGGAGTAACAATATACATATTTTCGGTAGAATTATTTGCTTGTTTTAACTTTGATGTATCCGAATCTAATTTTTCTAAAGCAGAAATTAATGCATCTGGATTTCTAGTAAATTCAACTGCTGTTGCATCTGCCATAAATTCGCGCTTCCTAGATATTGCAAGCTTCATTAGTTTTCCAAAAAAAGCGGCTAACATAAGTAAGACAATGCTAATTAAAACCATTAGAGCATTAGAGCCATTATCGTCATCATCAAACCTTCCCCATAAGAAAGCTCTAGAAAAGAAATCTGACAAAATAATAACAAGGCCTACCATAACTGTTAAAACAGCAGATAATCTAATATCATAATTTTTTATATGGCCCATCTCGTGAGCTACAACGCCTTCTAGTTCATAGTAATCTAATTTATCTAATAAGGCAGTAGTTACACAAATTACGGAATGATTAGGATCTCTACCAGTTGCGAAAGCATTAGGTTGATCTGATTCCATTATATATAGTTTTGGCTTAGTAGGTAATCCAGAAGAAACCATTAATGCGTCTAATATGTCTATTAGTCGTTTATTTTCTTCTTCTGTAGCAGGTCTAGCATTATTAATACGTAAAACGATTTTATCGCTGTAATAATAAGAACCCCAGGCAGAAGATATAGAAGCTATAAGTGCAAATACTATAGAAAATACGCCAAAGTCTAAAGCATAACAAATATAATAAATAATTAAAGTTAATATGATTATATAAGCAGATATTATAAAACCTGTCTTCATTTTATTTCTTTTTATATCTTGATACATAATAAAACCTCTTTTAACATAAAAATATAGTTAAAAAGATTTCTTCATACAAAGAAATCTTTAATAATTATAAAAAATATACATTATTTTGAAAAATCAATTTTTACATTTTGCTTTTCTTGTTCATCTTTTACTTCAAATAATTCACTAGCCTTAAAATTGAAAGCTTTTGCTATTAAATTTGAAGGAAACATTTCTAATTTAGTATTGTACATAGTTACAGTGTCGTTGTAGAACTGTCTTGAATAAGCAATTTTATTTTCTGTATTTCTTAATTCATCTTGTAAGCCTAAAAAAGACTCACTAGCCTTTAAGTCTGGATAGTTTTCAGACACAGCCATTATAGTTTTTAAGGCATCTGTTAATTGATTAGATATTTCAGCCTTTTCAGCAACTGTATTAGAAGAAGCCCAGGCAGTTCTAAGTTCAGCAATTTTAGAGAAAGTTTCACTTTCATGAGCCATATATCCTTTTACAGTTTCTTGTAAATTAGGAATTAGATCGAATCTTCTTTTTAATTGTACATCTATTTGGCTCCATGCATTTTGAACTCTTTGGCGTAAGCTTACTAAGTTGTTATACATTGATACGACTATTATACAAATTACAACAAGAATTATAACTATTATTGGTATTGCCATAAATAAATCTCCTCCTTTCCAATATTCTAGCATAATATATTGTTTTGTACAATATACTAGATAAATGTAACATAAAAAAAATATATTCATAAAAAACAGCAATTAGAATATAATATAGTAAATATTAACAAATTTGGAAGATTTGACAGATAAAAAAATATATAGTATAATGAAACTTGCTTATGGGAAATAGCTCATACTACTATATAAATATTATGGGCAAGCTCAAAGGAGGAAATTATGTTAAAAAATAATGTTGATGAAAAAGCATCAATATCTTTAAAGAGAATAATTGGAATTTGCTTAATATTCTTATTCATATCAGGAATATGTGTATTTGCAGCAAATAAACAAGTAAGAAATGTACAAATCATATTATCAAATGGATGTGAAATGAATGTAGTAACATCAAAAACAAAAGTAGCAGACATATTAGATGAAAAACATATTATATTATTACCAGAAGAAAAAGTAACTCCAGATGCGAATAGTACTATCGGAGCAAATGGTAAAATAATAATAACAGAAAAAACAGCTCAAGAAGAAGTTGCAGAATTAGTATCTGCAGAAACAGAAAATAAGGAAACAAAAGAAGAAAAAACAGAGCTAAATATAGATATGATAGCGCAAGCATACAATCCTATAACAGAACAAATTGTAGTAGAAACAGTAGCAATACCATTCGAAACAGTAACAAAAAATGTATCAGATGGCGCTAAAGAAACAAAGAACCAAGTTTTACAAGAAGGTAAAGAAGGAAAAAGAGAAGTAACATACAGAGTAAAATATCAAAACGAAGTAGAAATAGACAGAAAAGAAATTAATTCTGTAGTTATAGAAGAGCCAGTAAATAAAATTGTTCAAGTAAAAGCAAAACAAACAACCTCAAGAGGTAATGTAGGAAGAACTTATATATCTGGAAGTGTAGCAGAATATCAAGCTTATGCCAGAGCAAGATGTAGTGCATATGGTTGGTCTACAACAGATTTTAATTGTTTAGTTGCACTTTGGAACAGAGAGAGTGGCTGGAACCCTAATGCATACAATTCAAGATCTGGTGCATATGGAATACCACAAGCATTACCAGCAAGCAAAATGGCTACAGCTGGAACAGATTATAGAACAAACTATAAAACTCAAATTAATTGGGGATTAGGTTATATAAAATCAAGATATGGTTCACCATCAGCAGCATGGAATCATTCACAATCTAAAGGTTGGTATTAAAAGTTAGCCAATGGATTACTAATTACAACAGTAATAGTTAATTCATTGGCAATTTTTATAAGAAAATAAAAACGGAATTTTAAGGACTGTCCCCCGATTACGGAGGAATTCCAAATTTTGATTTTAAACTATAAGGAGGAATAAAATGAAATTAATATCATGGAATGTTAATGGCTTAAGAGCAGTTGTAAATAAAGGATTTAGCGAATTTTTTAAAGAGATAGATGCAGATATATTTTCTATTCAAGAAACTAAAATGCAGGAAGATCAATTAGAAGAAAATATTTTAAGTATATTTAAAGAATATCATACATATTGGAATAGTGCAGAGAAAAAAGGATATTCAGGAACAGCCATTTTTACAAAAGAAAAGCCAATAAAAGTAACGTATGGTATAGGAAAAGAAGAACACGATAAAGAGGGAAGAGTAATAACTTTAGAATTTGAAAAGTTCTTCCTAATAAATATATATACTCCAAATTCTAAACGAGAGTTAGAAAGATTAGAATATAGGCAAGAGTGGGAAGATGAAATTAGAAAATATTTGTCAGATTTAAAATTAATAAAACCAGTAATAATGTGTGGAGATTTAAATGTAGCACACAATGAAATTGACTTAAAAAATCCAAAAACTAATAGAAGAAATGCAGGATTTACAGATGAAGAAAGAACAAAGATGACCGAACTTTTAAATGCAGGGTTTATAGATACATTTAGATATAAATATCCAGATTTAGAAGGAAAATATAGTTGGTGGTCTTATATGTTTCATGCAAGGGAAAAGAATGCAGGTTGGAGAATAGACTATTTTATAATTTCTGAAGATTTAAAAGATAATATAGAAGATGCTAAAATTTTATCTGAAATTTATGGAAGTGATCATTGTCCAGTAGAATTAGACATAAATATATAATTAAAACGAAAGGATATATATAATGAAAGAAAACAATTGGCAGAAATGGTTATATTGGTTTAGCTTTGGTGTTGCAATTATAATTGTATATAATATTTTTAATAACTTTGATAATATAAAACAAGTTGTAAGTAATTTTTTTAAAATATTAAGTCCATTTTTGGCAGGAGGATTAATAGCATATATATTATATTTGCCTACTAGAAAAACAGAGAAAATTATAGAAAAAAGCAAGATAAAAGTAATAAAAGATAAAGCAAGGCCTATAAGTGTAATAATAATATATATATTAATTTTAACCATTTTGATTATAGGAACGAAATTTGTTGTACCGAAAATATATGAAAGTGTAATAGAGCTAATTAATAGTTCACAAGGATATATAACAGACATAATAAATAAATTTTCTTCATTACCAGAAGACTCTTTTCTAAAAAAAGACTTTTTAGAACAAGCAATAGCAAAATTAAAGCAAATAGATATTATGCAAGTAATAAATTATTTATCTGGAATATTTAGTGTTGCAACAAGTTTATTAAATGTATTTGTTGCAATAGTAGTTTCGATATATGTTTTAACAGCAAGAGGAAAATTGGTAAGATCTTTAAAAAGATTCATTGTAGCAGTATTTAAAACAAAAACAGCAGAGCAAATAATTAAATATTTTGAAAATTCTAATGAATACTTTTTTAAATTTTTATCAAGCCAAGTTTTAGATGGAATAGTTGTAGGAGTGCTAACATCTATTGCTATGTCTATTTTAGGTGTGAAATATGCAGTTTTATTAGGTTTCTTTATAGGATTATTTAACCTTATACCATATTTTGGAGCAATATTTGCAGTAGCAATTTCTGCAGTTATAACATTGGTTACTGGAGGGATAGCACAAGCAATATGGATGCTAATAATAGTAATTATATTACAACAAATAGATGCAAATATAATTAACCCCAAAATAGTGGGAGGCTCATTAAAATTAAGTCCACTACTAGTTATATTTGCAGTTGCAGTAGGAGGAGCGTACTTTGGAGTATTAGGAATGTTCTTAGGACCACCTGTTGCAGCTATAATAAAGCTAATAGTTTCAGATTTTATAGATTATAAATTAGAAAATAAAAGAAAAGAAATGGAAGCATAAAATCTTAAAGGATATAAATTATTAATATAATATTAATAATTTATATCCTTTTTTCTTAATAAATAAAATGGTATAATACCAGTAGATTAAAAATAAAAGGAATGATTTTTTATGTACAATATTTTAGTTTGTGATGATGATAAAGAAATAGTAAACGCAATAGAAATTTACTTAGAAAAAGAAGGCTATAAGATATATAAAGCAAATAACGGAAAAGAAGCTTTAAATATAATAAATAAAGAGGAAATACATTTAGTTATATTGGACATAATGATGCCAGAGCTAGATGGAATAAGTGTAGCAGAGAATATTAGAGAAGATAAAGCAATTCCTATTATCATGCTTTCAGCTAAATCTGAAGATTATGATAAAATAAAAGGCTTAAATGTAGGGGCAGACGACTATATAACAAAGCCATTTAATCCAATGGAACTAATTGCTAGAGTCAATTCACAAATGAGAAGATATACAAAGCTTGGAAGCATTAGTAAGAAAGAAGATAACAATATATATCAAGCAGGAGAACTAATAATAGATGATACAAAAAAAGAAGTTTCTGTTGATGGAAAAAATATTAAGCTAACACCTACGGAATACAATATTTTAAAATTTTTAACAAAAAATAAAGGAAGAGTATTTTCTATATCACAAATATATGAAAATGTATGGGAAGAAGAGTCATATGGAGCAGAAAATATAATAGCAGTACATATAAGACACATAAGGGAAAAAATAGAGATAAATCCACGTGAACCAAAATATTTAAAAGTAATTTGGGGAATTGGATATAAAATAGAAGATATATAAAGGATGTGAGAAAATGGAAGAAAGAAGTATTTTAAAAAATAAAGGGCTAAAAGTTTTAGCTTTTGTAACATTGCCTATATTTTTAATGACATTAATTGTAGATTTAATAATAATTTATTATGCGGTTGCACATCCAGAAATAAAAGAAAACAAAGACTTTTATAGTACAGATATGTTTATAGATTCATATTTATCAGAAGTGTATAGAAAGGCTTCTAGTTTGCAAGATGAAATTGAAGAAGGATATTATATTGACGAATATGGATATAGCATAGAAAGTAATGAAGAGATAGAAATCTTAAATTCGAGAAAGCCAATTTACGTACAAGATGGTGACTATAAAATATATTATCAAAGTAATCATAATAAGAATAAATTTGTTTATTTATTAATAAATTCTGAAACAAAAATAGCGTATACAAATCTACAGCAAACAGCTAAAACAAACACGATAGAAAAGCTAAAACAAGTAATAATATCAAATAATAAATATTGGTCAATTTCGAATAATCAAATAAAAACAAATATAGAAAGATTGTCTGACGCAAATATAGTAAGAAATCAATCTATGCAAAAAGTTAGCGAATTTTCTAATAAAAAAGAACTTTACACAGCTTTTGACGAATCGGTAAAGAATTTAGACTATACAAGCGATATAACACTTAGCAAAGCTTTATATGAAGAAACACAAAGATTGTATAGGTATTCATACTCAACATTGTTTATTAGTGTAATATTAGCAAGTATAGAAGTTGTATATTTAATATATGCTGTAGGACATGTAAAAAATAAAAAGGGAATTTATTTATCTTGGGTAGATAAAATTCCATTAGAAATAATAGGATTAATTTATGCCATATTAATACCAATAGAGTGTATTGTATTAGCAGGATGTTTTACTATAGTTTCAGTAGATGTTAACTTATGTTTTATGCTTTTAGCAATAGTTGGATATTTTTCTGCAATAAGTGTTTTATATGGTGGAGGAACATTTATAAAACGAATAAAAACACATACATTTTTTAAGAATTCGATAACATATAAAGTTTTTAAATGGATATTTACAAAGTTTAAAAAAATAAAAAACACATTTATATCTAATAAAAATTTAGGCAAAAAAATAGCCGTATATTTTATAGGTATGATAGCAATTTCGATACTTATAGTGTTAATGTTTAGTGAATTCGGAATTTTGTTAGATATAGTTTTCTGGGTATGGTGTTATTATAAAATAATGCAAGAAGTAGATAGATTTAAACAAATACATGATGCCACAGAAAGAATTTATAAAGGTGATACAAATATACAAATAGATGAATCTATGTATACAGGAGTATTAAAAGAATTTGCAATTTATTTAAATGACATAGCAGGTGGATTTTCTAATGCTATACAAGAAAGTTTAAAAAGTGAAAGGTTAAAGACTGAACTTATTACAAATGTTTCACATGATATTAAAACACCACTAACATCAATTATTAATTATGTAGACTTAATAAAACAAGAAAATATACAAAATGATAAAGTTAAAGAATATATAGAAATTTTAGATAATAAATCACAAAGATTAAAGAAATTAATAGAGGATTTAGTAGAAGCGTCTAAAGCATCTTCAGGAAATATAAAAATAAACAAAGAAGTTTTAAATGTAAAAGAACTACTAAGCCAAGTAACAGGAGAATTTAAAGATAAATTTAATAAAAGAGGACTAAATATAATTACCAAAGTTCCAGAAGAAATAGTTTATATAAAGGCAGACAGTAGATATTTATATAGAGTATTGGAAAATGTATATAGCAATGTAGCCAAATATGCAGCACAAGACAGTAGAGTATATTTAGACTGTGTTTTAGAAGAAAATGGTGATGTAGTAATATATGTAAAAAATATTTCCAAAGAAGAGTTGAATATTTCAGCAGATGAATTGATGCAAAGGTTTGTACGTGGAGATAAATCTAGAAATACAGAGGGAAGTGGACTGGGACTTTCTATAGCTAATAGTTTAACAGAATTACAAGGAGGAACCTTTAATATCCACTTAGATGGAGATTTATTTAAAACAGAAATTAGATTTAAAAGAGTATAAATGAAGCCTTAATAGCAGGAACTAGTGAAGAAGCATGATAAAATTGACATAAAACATTAAATGTGCTATAATGGAATTTGTGCAACTTAAGTAGTATCTTCTATATTAGAAGATAAAAAACAACATAGGAGGTCGAAATATGACTTGGATGAAAATATGGGAAGTATATGAAAATTACGGAAGAAATGCTTGGATCGAAGCAATCGTTATGAATGTTGGAGATTCAATTGACATTAAAAATGGAGAAACCGAGACAATTACTCGGATAACTAGAATAGATTATATAAATTATACAGCCCAAATTGCTAAGGCAATTAAACAAATAAGGCTAAATAAATTTATAACATGTTAAGTTCAAGTTAAGAATAAACCTTTTTGAAACAGTCCCGCATTGCGGGACTGTTTTTAAAAATATGTAAAATTTTATTGTTAAATGAAATAATTATGATATAATTTGCAAGAGAACAAAATATCGCTAAAGGAGAAAAGAAAATGCAAAATTTATTAGAAGGTTTAAATGATAAACAATATGAAGCTGTTGTTAATACAGATGGCCCATGTTTAGTAATTGCGGGTGCAGGAAGTGGAAAAACAAAAGTATTAACTCATAAAATAGCATATTTATTAGAAGAAAAAGATGTTAAACCATGGAACATATTGGCTATAACATTTACAAATAAAGCAGCGAATGAAATGAAAGAAAGAGTTGAAAATTTAGTGGGAGAAGCTGCAAAAGATATGTGGATAGGAACATTCCATTCAATATGTGTAAAAATTTTAAGAAGATTTATAGATAGAATTGGGTTTGAACATTCTTTTGTAATATTTGATACTTCTGACCAAAGAACATTAATAAAGGAATGTTTAAAAGACTTACAAATAGATGATAAAATGTTTACAGATAGAATTGTTCAATTTGAAATAAGTAATGCAAAAAATGATATGAAAGAACCAGAAGAATACGAAGCAATTTCTAAAGGAGATTATAGGAAAGAAAAAATAGCTTCTGTATATAGGCTATATCAAAAAAGACTAAAAGAAAATAATGCGATAGATTTTGATGATATTATAAATTATACAATAAAAATATTTAAGGAAAATGAAGATGTATTAGATTATTATACTAATAAATTTAATTATATTTTAGTAGACGAGTACCAAGATACAAATAAATCACAATTTACACTAATAAGATTACTTGCAGATGCACATGGTAATATAACAGTAGTTGGTGATAATGACCAAGGAATTTATAGTTTTAGAGGTGCAGATATTTCTAATATTTTAAACTTTGAAAAAGATTTTAAAGGTACTAAAATAATAAAACTAGAGCAAAATTATAGATGTACACAAAATATATTAAATGCAGCAAATTCCGTAATTAAAAATAATGAGGTAAAATATAAGAAAAAATTATGGACAGAAAATGAAGAAGGCTCACTTCCAACATTTCATGTTTCAGATGATGAATATGATGAAGGAAGATATATAGTAGAAGAAATAAATCATTTAAGAAGAGAAGAATATTATAAATATTCAGACTTTGCAGTACTTTATAGAATGAACTCACAATCTAGAGCAATAGAAGAAATTTTAAGAAGAGAAGATATACCATATAAAATAGTGGGAGGGTTAAAATTCTACGAAAGAAAAGAAATAAAAGATATAATTGCATATCTTAGATTAATTAATAATACATCAGACAATTTAGCTTTAAAAAGAATTATAAATGAACCTAAAAGAGGTATAGGAAAAACTAGTTTGGACAAAATACAAGCAATTTCAGAACAAACTGGAATACCTATGTATAATATAATAAAAGAAGCAGACCAATATGGACTAGCAAGAGTGTATGCAAATGCACAAAGCTTTGTAGCTGTTATAGAAGATTTAATAAGTAAGAAAGACGAATATACAATTACAGAGTTAATAAAACATACATTAAAAGAAACTGGATATACAAAGGCACTTGAAGAAGAAAATTCGATAGAAGCAGAAAACAGAATAGAAAACCTAGAGGAATTTTTAACAGTTGCGGTACAATTTGAAGAAGAAGAAGCAGAAAATGACTTAAGCTCATTCCTAGAAGGCATAACACTTTCTAGTGACCTAGATGGCATGGATGAAGAAGAAGAATCTGTTACATTAATGACACTTCATTCTGCAAAAGGACTAGAATTCCCAGTAGTATTTTTGGTTGGAATGGAAGAAGGTATTTTTCCAGGCTATAAATCTATAGGAGAGCAAAAAGAACTAGAAGAAGAAAGACGTTTATGCTATGTTGGAATTACAAGAGCAAAAAATAATTTATTTTTAACATGTAGTAGGCAAAGAACAATGTTTGGATCAACAAGTTGTAATCCTGTTTCTAGATTTGTAAAAGAAATACCAAAAGCAATGTTAGAAGGATCATCAGAATTAGGAGGCGAAACAGAAAATAAATTTAAAGATAACAATTATGAGTGGAGCTACGGAAAAACAGGAAGTAGTAAAGTTGTAAGTTATAAAATAGAAACTTCAAATACAAGAAAAGAGCCAAGTTTTGCATTTAAATCTGCAGAAAGCTTTTTAGCAAAATTAAATAATAAAGCGCAAACTAGCCAAGCTGATGTTTCAAAATACAAAGAAGGACAACGAATATATCATAAACGTTTTGGAGAAGGAAACATAAGCAAAATAGAGCCAGAAGGAGATGACTTAAAACTAGATATACAATTTGACAAAGTAGGACATAAACGTTTAATGGCGAAATTTGCGAATTTAGAAATAATAGATTAAATAAATAAAATGTTTGACTATAAGATGTATAAAAAATAGAATTTGGATAATAATATAAAAAAACAAAAAGGAGTGATAATATGCCAAATTTAAGTCAAATAGAATTACAAAATTTAAGACATCTTATAGGAGCACACGAAACCTCTTATCAAAAATTAAATTCTTATTCTTCAGAGGCAGTTGACCCTCAAATTAAGCAAATTTTTGCTAAGTCTGCACAAGATGCTTTAAATACAAAACAAAAATTAATGAGTTTTTTAAATAATTAGGAGGTTATAATGAACGAAAAAGTTATGGTAAACGATATTTTATCCGGAGTTAAATCTAGTTTAACAACATATCAAAATGCGATTTCAGAGTCTGAAAATACAGAGCTTAGACAAACTTTACAACAAATAAGAAATAATGATGAAAGTTTCCAATATGAATTATTTAAAGTAGCACAAGCTAAAGGTTACTACAAACCAGCCAATAAAGCTACGATAACAGAGATAGATGAAGTAAAAACGAATTTACAATAAAAAATATAGTAAATAAGAACCTGTATAATATATGGGTTCTTTATTTTATGGCATTACCAATTTTCCTATTAGAATAGAGCTACGTGATAGAGGATTATGCTATGTAAGAATTTATAAACTCTTGATTTAACAATGCGTATTTATATTAAAGAATAGGGATTTTGAGGACTGTCCCCCAATCCCAGTACAAATATTACAAAAATATTAAGTGCTATAGAAAATTAAAGAAAAAATGAAAAAACAAGAGATTTTTACTTGAAAATGATAAAAAATGAATCAATTTAAAATTTGAACAAAGAAATCATTTATTATATCATATAAACAATGTGTATAAAAAGGAGTGTTAAATATTATTAAGATAAGAAAAGTATTAATGAATTTTAGAACTCTAATAAAATTAATAGCTATATTGGCAGTAGCTGGAGCACTAATTTGGGGAACAATTATATTTTTATATAAGCCTATATATAGTGTTACATTAAATGGCGAATTTATAGGTTATTGTGAAGATAAGACTCAAATGCAAAACAGAATAAATAACTATATGGAAAGTGGAGATGGCGAAAACGTAGCTTTCGTAGAGATTAACGATTTGCCAGAATACAAAATGTGCTTATTAAAAAAGGGAATAGAGACAAATGATGATCAAATTTTTAATAAGGTAATAGAAAGAGGAAAAGATTATTATACATATTATGCTATGGTAGTAAATGGCGAAGAAAAATTATATGTTAAAAATCTTCAAGAAGCTGAAGCAATATTGCAAGAGTTAAAAGATAAGAATAGTGCAAATAAAGATAATATAACAATAGAAGAAAAATACAACACAGAACTTGCAACATTTGTTGCAAAAGAAGATGCGGTAAACCAATTATATCAAGAAAGACAAATTGAAAGCAAAATAATGGTAGCAGATGCTACAACGAATAGAAAAGCAAACAATAGAGTAAGCACTTCTACTAAAGTTTCAAGAGGAAAAGCTAGTTTAGGAATAACTTTAATAGAGCCGGTACAAGGTAGAATAACAGCGAAATATGGGGAAAAAAGTAGTGTACGTTCTAGTGTACACACAGGTTTAGATATAGCTGCGCCAGGGGGAACACCAATTAAAGCTGCAGCATCTGGAACAGTAGTGTTTTCTGGAAGAAAAGGCAGCTTTGGAAAAATGCTAGTAATTTCTCATGGTAATGGTGTACAAACATATTATGCACATTGCAGTAAATTATTAGCAAATGTAGGTGATAAAGTTTCACAAGGAGAAGTTATTGCAAATGTTGGAAGCACAGGAAATTCTACAGGAAACCATTTACATTTAGAAGTAAGAGTAAATGGACAAAGTTATAATCCACAAAAATATGTATATTAAAATAAATAAAAGCAATAAGAAAAATAAAACCGAGATTTTAAGGAGCACACCTAAATTTCGGTTTTTTTATATAGTAGAAAACTTCGCCTAATAGGAGAAGTTTCTGTAGTAGAGAATTATAGCGAACTTTAGATTTTCTTCGAATTTACATTTGATAGAAAATCTTAGGTTCGCTTTTTTATTTTGTACCCAAATTCTATATAATAAAGATAAAATTATAAAGTTTTAGATAAGCATTTATAAAAATTATTTTTTACAATTAAAGTTCCATATTCATTTAATCTGCTTTTGAACAAATTAGAATTATTTATACTCTTACCAAACTCTGTTAGTGCACAAAGAAAAGTCTTTATACCAGAAAAGTTTTTATTAATATTATCCATTACTAAATAATAATTATTTTTATAAGAATATAAAGAAAAATCTTTTGTAAAAGAAGTAAATCCTTTAATATTAGAATTTTTTAAAAGTAAAATAAAATCTAATATATCATCGTAGTTATTAAATTCATATATAATAGAATCATTAATTAATGTATTTGTTTTTCGTTTAACTTTAACTGTTTTTTTATTATATGTAGGAGAAATATCAAGATCAGGCAAAAATCGAGTAACAGTTATAATAAAGTCACCATTAAGTGTGGCTAGAGCCTCTATCATAAGCTTATAGTCTTTTGTGGTAAAACCAATTTGCTCTTCTGCCTCGTCTAACATCTCTAAAAATAACTTTTGAGAATCGGAAGAATTAGACATAAAAGATTGATAATCTATATTATTATCTTCTAAATCTTGAAGGTTAAGAATAATTCGAATTTTATCATTATTTAATTTTTCAAATTTCATTAGAATATCCCTCCCGAAATATATATTAATTATACTATATAAATAATATAATTTGAATAAGTAATATTTGGTAATATAATATATTCCATACCAGGAAAATAGGTACCTTTAATATAGCATAAAAGAAAATAAATTAAAAGAAAAAAATGGAAAAAAATAAAGAATTTTTATTTGCCTAAAATTGTAAATATGACTTGAAAAATATATGTAATATAGATATAATATTATGGAATTTAATTGTTAATTTCCGTAAGGAAAAGGAGGAGCAAAGTGGCAACTAAAGATAAAAATATATGGGTGTTATTAATATTTATTTTAGCAGGTTTGGTAGTAGGAGGTTTGTTAGGTGAACTTGCATCTAGGGTAGATTTTCTATGGTGGTTATCATATGGAAATAGTTTTGGACTAGCAGAACCATTAGTACTAGACCTAAATATTATAAAAATAACATTTGCATTAACTATAAAAGTAAATATTGCAAGTATAATAGGAATTTTACTATCTATACTAATATATAGAAAAGTGTAATTAAAAATGGGGGCAGAAAGGAATTTTATATGATAATGAAAAAGCTCCCAAATTATGAAAGACCATATGAAAAATTAGAAATATATGGAGAGGAAACCCTGTCGAATTCGGAGCTCTTAGCAATAATTATAAAAACAGGAACAAGGGATGAATCAGCATTAGTAGTAGCGCAAAGAATTTTAGACATGGGAAGTAAATGTAATACAAAAGACATTACTTTTTTAGAAGAATTATCTATACAAGAATTAACTAAAATTAAAGGAATTGGTAGGATAAAAGCAATACAAATAAAAGCGGTATGCGAACTTGCGAAAAGAATAGGGAAGCCTATCTATGCAGAGAAAATTATAATTAAAGGCTCAGAAGATGTTGCAGAACTATTTATGAAAGAATTAAGAAACTTAAAAAGAGAAATAGCGAAATTAATAATATTAAATAATAAAAATATAGTAATAAAAATTAAAGATATATCATTTGGAGGTCAAAATTTTGTAATGATAGAGCCAAAAGATATTTTTGCAGATGTAGTAAAAATGCAAGCACAAAGAATGATTCTTGTACATAACCATCCAAGTGGAGATCCAAAACCAAGTGAAGCAGATATATTACTCACCAAAAGAGTAAACGATGCAGCAATGTTATTAGGTATTTCTTTTTTAGACCATGTAATAATAGGAAATAACAATTACGAAAGTGTTTTTGCAATAATGAGAAAGAAAGGATTGTTTTAATATGTTTAAATTTTTAGGACTTAACTCAAAGGATATTGGAATAGATTTAGGTACAGCTAATTTATTAGTAACATTAAAAGGAAAAGGAATTGTTCTTAAAGAACCTTCTGTAGTAGCAATAGATAAACATTCTGGCGAAATTTTAGCAACTGGATATGAGGCAAAAGAAATGCTGGGAAGAACACCAGAAACTATAAAAGCAGTAAGACCTCTAAGAGATGGGGTTATTGCAGATTTTACAGCAACAGAGCTAATGTTAAAAAATATAATAAAAAAAGTATGTAGACAAAATAACGTAGGAAAACCTAGAGTATTGGTAGGTGTTCCTTCTGGAATAACAGAAGTTGAAGAAAGAGCAGTAGAAGAAGCAGTTATGCAAGCTGGGGCAAGAGAGGTGTATTTAATAGAAGAACCAATGTCAGCAGCAATAGGAGCAAATCTAGATGTTTCAGAACCTAGTGGAAATATAATTGTAGATATAGGTGGAGGAACAACAGAAGTTGCTGTAGTTTCTTTAGGAGGAATAGTTATAAGTCACTCACTAAGAATAGCTGGTGATGAATTAGACGAAGATATAACAAACTATATAAAGAGAGAATATAATTTAGCGATAGGAGATACAACAGCAGAAGAAATAAAAAAACAAATTGGCTGTGCACTTCCACTAATGACAGAAATGACAATGGATGTTACAGGAAGAGACTTAAATACAGGACTCCCAAGAAGCATTGTTATAAATTCTAGTAACATTCAAGAAGCTATAGAAATTTCTATAAACGAAATTGTAGAAACTGTTAAAGCAACTTTAGAAAAGACCCCACCAGAACTTGCTTCAGACATTATGGAAAAAGGAATTGTACTTGCAGGTGGAGGAGCTCTAATAAAAAATTTAGACAAGCTATTAAGTGAAAGAACAGGAATGCCAGTATATGTTGCAGAAGACCCATTAGACTGTGTTGTAAAAGGAACAGGAAAAACATTAGAAAATTTAGAAAAATTAAGAACAGTATTAATTAACGCAAGAAAAAGAATATAACTTTAATTATATGGGAAGGAAGTAAGAATGTATAAAAATAAAAAAAGTGGAATTATTGGAATAGTAGTAACAGTAATAATTTTAATATTGCTAGTAATACTTTCAAATATAAAAATAGAAAATTTGACAGTCGTAGAAAATATTTTTAGTACAATAGTTATGCCATTTCAAAATGGTTTTACAATGTTAAAAAATAAGATTTCTGGAAATGATACATTTTTTACGGATTTAGATAATTTAAAGAACGAAAACGAAGAATTGAAACAAAAAAATAGCCAATTAGAACAATCTTTAAGAGAATTAGAAATTATAAAAGCTGAAAATACAACATTAAAAGAACAAATGAATCTTAAAGAAAAATATAGCGAATATAAAACGGTATCTGGATATGTAATAAATAGAGATATTAGTAATTATACCGGAACGATAGTTATAAATGTAGGATCAGATGATGGAGTACAACCTAATATGACAGTTATTGCAGATAAAGGTTTAGTAGGAAATGTTATATCTGTTACAGCAAACACTGCAAAAGTTCAAACTATTGTAGACCCAGCAAGTTCTGTAAGCTGTATAATTAGCACATCTAAAGATGCTTTTGTAACAAAAGGAAGTATAAATAATAGTGGAAGAGAAATAAAAGCGACATATATACCAACAGATGCAGTACTTGTACAAGATACAAGCATAGAAACATCTGGATTAGGCGGAATATATCCTAAAGGAATACATGTAGGAACAATAAAAGATGTAGTAAATACAAAAAATCCAACTAATAAGTATGCAACAATAGAAACTGCAGTAGATTTCTCTAAATTAGATACAGTTCTTGTAATACTAAAATAATGAAAGGAGAGCAATTATGAAAAAAACAGTATCAATTTTGTTAATACTTTTAGCTTTCCTTATAATATATTTTTTACAAGCAAATGTTTTTACATGGTTTAATATTGCAGGGGTAATGCCTAACTTATTTATAATATTAGTTTTAGTAATAGGATTATTTGCAGGAAAATATGTTGGAATATCTGTAGGAGTTGTAGCAGGATTACTATTAGACATATTTATAGGCAAGAAAATAGGAGTAACTGCTATAACGTTAGGTATAGTAGGATTTGTGGGTTCAGTATTAGATAAAAATTTTTCTAAGGATAGTAGAATAACACTTGTTCTAATGGTTATGTTTTTAACAGTTGCTTATGAGTTACTTAATTATTCTATAAATGCAATAATATACACATATTCGTTGGAACTAGCGGAATTTTTTATAAAACTTGCAATAGAAACAATATTTAATGTATTACTAACAATAATACTATATCCACTTATTCAAAAATGTGGATATATATTAGAAGAAAATTTTAAAGAAACAAAGATATTAACACGATATTTTTAAATAAAAAATCTAAGATTGGAAGTGATTAATTGAGTAAAAAACCAAATTTAAAATTTAGATTTAATTTTCTAACTACTATTATATATGTAGTAGGAATTATTTTATTATTACAACTTTTCAATCTACAAATAGTTCATGGAAATGAATATAGAGAAAAATCTAATACAAGGTTAACAAGAGAAAGTAAGATAGAAGCAGATAGAGGTTCAATTTTAGATAAGTCAGGGAATACTATAGTAGGAAATACAATGGGGTTTAGTATAGATTTATATAAAACAAAGATAGATGAAGAAACATTAAACAAAACTATTTTAAATGTTATAAATGTTTTAGAACAAAATGGAGATACATATATTGACGATTTTATAATAAATATAAACCCATATTCATTTAATGCTTCGGAAGAAAAAGTTAAGAAATTTAAAAAAGATAATGAAATAGAAGATAACGCAACACCAGAGGAATGCTTCTATATAATGAAAGAAGAATATGAAATAGAAAATACAGATGTTGCAGAAGCAAGAAAAATAATGGCTATTAGGTATGCAATACAGGAAAAGGGATATAGTAGTACAAAACCATTAAAAATAGCAGAAAATATAAAAAGAGAATCTGTATTAATATTTAACGAAAAATCGTCAGAATTTCCAGGAATAAATGTAGTTGTAGAACCAGTAAGAAATTATGAGCAAGGAACAACAGCTTCTCACATTGTAGGCTATACAGGTAGAATAACATCTAAAGAGTTAGAAACAAGAAAAGATACATATGACCAAGACGATATAATAGGAAAAAATGGAATAGAATCAACGTTTGAAGAGTACTTAAAAGGTGAAGATGGGATAAAACAATTAGATATGAGCGTCGATGGAACAGTACAAGAAGAATATACTACGAAAGAAGCTGTAAAAGGTTCGGATGTGGTTCTTACAATAGATTTAAATTTACAAAGAGTAACAGAAGAAGCTCTAGCTAATACAATAAATAAAATAAATACAGGTGGATATTCTAAAAGATATGAAACAAATTCTGGAGCAGCTGTAGTAATGGAAGTAAAAACTGGAAAAATACTAGCAATGGCGAGTTTCCCAACATACAATCCCCAAGACTTTGTAGGAACAATAACGACAGAAAAATGGAACGAATATAACCAAAATCCAGATTTACCTTTAATGAATAAAACAATTCAATCTGCATATGCACCAGGTTCAATTTTTAAAATGGTAACAGCAATAGCAGGTTTAGAATCTGGAGTTGTAAATACTACAGAAAAAGTTAATGATACAGGTACATTTTACCATTATAATGACAGTTGGAAATGTTGGCAAAAAGGAGGACATGGTTGGCTTAATATTACTGGGGCCATAGAAAAATCTTGTAATTATTTCTTCTATACTATCGGAACAAGAATGGATGTAGATACACTAGCTAAATACGCAAAATATTTTGGATTAGGTGTAAAAACAGAAGTAGAATTACCAGGAGAAGTTTCTGGAACAGTTGCTTCTAGAGAAACAGCTAAAAAAGCAAAAAGAAACTGGTATCCAGGAGACATGATGTCAGCTGTTATTGGACAAAGCTATAATGCGTTTACACCATTACAAATGGCAAAATATATAAGTATGGTCGCAAATGGAGGAGAAAAAATAACTCCAACTATACTAGAAACAGTTATAAAAGCAGATGGTACAGAAATACCAAAAGATGAAGTCGAACAAAAGATAAAGTCGAAATTGGGAATAACAGATAATGGAGTAGAAGACTTAGAAATATCTAAAACTAGTATAGACGTTGTAAAAGAGGGAATGAGATCTGTTACGTCTGACGAATCTGGAACAGCATATAGTGTATTTAAAGATTTCCCAATAGAAGTTGGAGGAAAAACAGGTTCTGCAGAAACTGAAAGAGGATCAGGAAATGGAAAAACAAATGCGTGGTTTGCAGGTTTTGCACCGTTTGATGACCCAGAAATTGCAGTAGTTGTGTTTGTAGAAAATGGTGGACATGGTTGGTATACCGCAGAAACGGTAAAATATATAATGGAACAATATTTTGGAATGAATATAGCGCAAGTCCAAGAAGATATGACACAAGCACCTTATGTAGAAACTTATAGATAATAAGAAAGGAAGTTGAACATGGCACAGTATGTAACAGTAAATTTAAAAAAAGACGTAATCGTTATGAAATTAAGTGAAAAAGCAACTCAGGCAGATACTATAAAAAGTTTAAAGAAAAAATTACCAGAACTTAAGAAATTATATCAGCAAGAAAAAACGCCAATATTTGTAACAGGGAGAATATTAAAAAATAAAGAAATAAGAGAGATTCAAGAAGTTATAAAAAAGAGTATAAATGTAGAAGTAGAGTTCGACACCCCTAAGGCCTTAGGGCTAAACGAGATAAGAAGAACTTATAATAAAGATGTAGAAATTTCAGAGTCAAAAATACACAGAGGCTCATTAAGATCTGGACAAAGAATGGAATATGAGGGAACATTAATAATCCTAGGAGATGTAAATGCAGGTGCAGAAGTAATTGCTGGGGATAACGTAGTAGTCGTAGGAAATTTAAGAGGATTAGCACATGCAGGTGCGAAGGGAAATAAACAAGCAATAGTTGCAGCAAATAGAATAGATACGCCACAACTTAGAATTGCAAACATAATAAAAGAAATGGTAAAAGATGATGACGCATACAATGTCGCATATACATATGCCTATGTTAACGAAAATGGAAGAGAGATCATATTAGAATAAAAAATTCAACCGGGATTAGGGAATGTTCCTTAATCCCGGTTGAATAAATTAACTTAAAAGCAATAGCAATAAACAAATTATTAGACCATTATCTGTGCTATTATCTTTATATAAAATAAAAATAATAAAAAGTATTATTAGATCATCTAAATATAATTTTATACCTAAAATATTAATGGAATCAACATCTATATCATTAGCATTTTTTATTGGCTCGTTGTTTTTTGAAGTATTTTTTTCTTGTATACTATTATTTTTATGCAAATTAGATTTATTCATATAGCTTTTATAAAAATTAGAATAAGGAGGAGGAAAATTATACATTTTTATCATCACCACCATTATTTTTAAATATTTCTAATAATGGTGCCATATTTAAAAGTTTCATATATTGGTCTAATTTAGATTGTCTACTTTTTCTAAGATAGGGTTTTAATGCAAGCAACAAATTAGAACGTTTATCGTTGTGAGTAGAATTAATTTTATCCATAATTTCTTTCATTTTTAAAATTGTATTTATATCTATATTACTATGTAAGTCATCGGAATTAGAAGAAGTAGAAGAGTCATTAGAAGCAGATGACTTGTCAGAAGAATTTAAATTACTTAAAATATCACTAATTTTATTCATATTTATATTACTATTAGAAAAATTTTTTATTAGATCAGATAAATCATCGTTCATAATAACCTCCATACCAAAAAATTAGTTTAAATTATCTTTTAACTTTTTAATAATTTCATCTTTGTTTTCGGATTTCATTATTTTGTTTGCAATTTCCATACTCTTTTGCAAATCATTTTTATCCACCTTAGATAGCATATTCATTAATTTAGCCATGTCTAAATTATCCATAAAATCACCTCTTAAAAAAATATATGAATGTAGTTATAATATTATATTAAAAAAGTAATAAATAGTTACTATAAAAAAATATTTTTAAAATATAAGTATCCGTTAAGGAAAAAGATGTAAAAAAATGAATTTACATAAAAATATTACAAATCTCAGAAAACCATTGAAAAATAAGGAAAAAAAGTATATAATATATAATATATGGGATTATTATTTTTTTAGGAGGAAAATATGAAAGAAAAGGTTGTTAATAAGTTAATTGCAGCTATCACCGTAGTTTGTTTACTTATGTCATACGTGTCTATTGTAACAAATTCAGTTTATGCTGCATACGAAGAATTGGAAAAACAAGGTATTGTGTCAAACAACAAAAATGTAGAATTTGATGCATACTTTAAAACAGAAGGAACAAATAAACATAGCAAAGAAGCAGAAATGCCTACAGAACAAAAATTATATGTAAGGGTAAATGTAAAAAATACAGGATATTTAGAAACAGCAACGATTTCATTAGAAAATCCAAACTTTGCAATTTCTAAGAATTTTGTTAAAACCGACGACATAAAATCTGTAGATTATGAGAAAAATCAAATTACATTAAACCAAATAGAAAGTGGAAAAGAAATTGAATTAGAAATTCCTATCAATTTCGTAAGAAATGATAATATGGACTTAACATATTTTTCGAGAGAAACAAAGTTAAACTTAGAAGGAACATATTATGATGAAAACGGAAAGTCAAAAAACATAAAATCTAATATAAATGTTAGATTAAATTGGAATGCAGAGCCAAAAGCAGTTTTAAATGAAGAAGTAACTAAATATGGTGTTTATAATACAAATGTATATGTGCAAACACTATTAACAAGTATGTTAGAAGGAAATTCACTTCCAGTAGAAAAAACACAAATAGAAGTTACAGTACCAAAAATTGCAGATAAAAATCCAACAGAAGTTAGAATATTTGCAAACACAATGGCTACAAATAGTTCGGAATTTACAAAAGATATGTGGTCTTATAATAAAGACACCGGAATATTAAAAATTAATTTAGAAAATAAAGAAAATAATAATCTAGTTAATTGGAAATTAGGAGAAGACAAATTTTATATAACATATATATATGCAGATACTACTTTTGCTCCAACAGTTGTAACTTTAAATGCAAAATCTAGAATAAATACATATGTAACTAAAGAAGAAGTTACAGCAGAAGTTCAAAAAAATGTAGAATTAAATGACAAAATTAGTACAGTAGTAGATTCAGAAGTATCTTCTACAGAAGAAATATATAAAGGTTATATGCATGCAAACAATAAATATGAAACACAATTTGCATCTACAATATCAGCAAATATAGCATATATAGATGCTGTAGACAAATTAGAGTTAATTGAAAACAATGCAAAATTTATTACAGCAAATGAAGCTACAATGCCAGTAGGAAATAATATGTACTATAAAAACATAGCTATAAGTAAAGCTGTATTTGATAAAATTTTAGGACCAAATGGAATAATCCAAATATACGATCAAAATGGTAACAAAATAGCTGGAATAGATAAAAATACTAACATAGATGCAAATGGTAATATGACAATTTCTATAAACAATCAAGATGTTACAGCAATAAAAATAGAAACAACAAAACCAGTTTCAGAAGGAATTATAACATTTAATATTAACAAAGCTATAAAAGCTACAACAAATTTAAATAGAGCAACAATCACAAACATACAAAGAATGGATACAGAAGTTTTTGGAAATATAATTAGAGACGATATAGTAGAAGAGCTAGAAACAAAAGTTGCAACAACAAAATTAAATGAAACATCAACAAAAGCAGAACTTTATATAAACAATGTAAACTTAACAACAACTGCTAAAAATGAAAATGTAGAAATAAAAGCTATATTAAAATCAAATGACTATACATGTGACTTATTCGAAAATCCAACACTTGAAATAACATTACCAAGTGAAATAGAAGTATTAGAAATAAAAACAATAAACTTATTATATAATGAAAACTTAGCAATAAGTTCATATGATGTTATAACAGATGCAAATGGAAACAAAGTAATCAGAATAAGAATACAAGGTAATCAAACAGAATTTGTTACAGATATAAGCAAAGGAATTAATGTAGTAATAAATACAGACATAACATTAAGAAAAACAGCAGCAAATGTAGCAAAAGAAGCTATATTAAAAGTAACAAATAATAAAGCGATACAATACGAAAATGATGGTATAGCCAAAGTTGGAATGAATATATATGCACCACAAGGAGTTGTACTATTAAGTAGTGTAGCAAACTTTTCAAATGATAATGCAGAAGTAGTTTCTTTACCAAATAAAGAACAAGCAGGAAAAATAGGAATTAAAGAAGCTTCTAAAAACATTACAATGAAAGCAACAGTAGTAAATAATTACGGAAAAGATATTAAAAATCCAAAAATATTAGGAAGAATACCATTCCAAGGAAATAAGAAAACAGATGGAACAGAATTAGGATCTACAGTAAATACAATATTAACATCTGGACTTACGGTATCAGGAATAGAAAATGGAGTTGCAACTATTTATTATAGTGAAAATGGTGAAGCAACAGCAGATTTAAACAATACACAAAATGGATGGAAACAAACTATAGACGACGTTTCAAAAATAAAATCTTATTTAGTAGTATTAAATAATTATGTAATGCCACAAGCAACAGCTTTTGATATGGCATACAATGTACAAGTACCAGAGAACTTATCACACAATGAAAACGCATTTGGTACATATACAGTATATTATGAAGAAGAAGAAAGTAATCAAACAATATCAAAAGAAACAATGGCTCCAACAGTTGGTGTATCAACAGGAAAAGGACCAGAATTAAAAGCAGAAATATCTTCTAATATTGGAAGTACAGCTTCAACAGAAGATATAATGGAATATAAAATTACAGTAAAAAATGATGGAGAAGTACCAGCAGAGAATGTAAAAGTTACTGTAAACTTACCAGAAATGGTTGATTATGCAGAATATATAAAAGAACCTATGGGAGAAAGATATGAAGTAAAACCAGAAATAAGAACATTTGACCTTTCAGTAGGAAACTTAGCAGTACAAGAAAGCAAAGAAGTAACATTTACAATAAAAGCAAACCGTGAAGGAACATTTAAATTAGACTTAAGCCTTTCAGCTGGAAATTTAGAAAAATCAGAACAAGTATCAACACCAGAAGTAAATGTAACATTAGCAAGTTTTATTATTCAATTTACAACACCAACACAAGATAATGTAGGCTTAGGAAGTAAAATAGAATATTATACAAATATAACTAATGCAACAGATAAAAAAGTAGAAAACGTAAAAGCAACAATAAAATTACCAGAAAATGTAGAATATATAGAAGCATTTAGACAAGAATATGCAGGAGCTAATCAATCTAAAGAAGATGTAAAATACGATGAAAAGAGCAGAACAGTAACATTTAATGTTGGAGATATCGAAGCAAAATCTGCAGCAAAATACAATTTTATATTAAGAGTAAAAACAATTAAAGAAGAAGACGTAAATATGCAAGTTGTAGTAAAAGGAAAAGGTACAAACGAACAAAAAAGTTCTATAATTATACATTCAACAGGAAATAACAAATTAGAAGTAAAAACAGAAACAGATATAACTAAAGAATACTTAAAAATAGGAGATGTTGTAACATATACAATAACAGCTAAAAATGTAAGCTCTGGAGTTATAAAAAATGTAAAAATAAAAGCAACAATACCAGATAACTTAAAATATTTAAATACAACATACTATGTAGATGACAAAGAAATGTTTAGTGGATACTTATTAGAAAATAAAGTATCAGAGGCAACATTAGACTTAGATGCAGGTCAAACATTTAAGTTTGTAGTAAAAGCAGCTGTAAACAAAATGATGGATCCATCAAAAGAAGAAGAAGACTCAAATGTAGATGTAGAAGTATCTGGAGACGGAACAGAAGATTTTAAAGACGAAATTAACAACAAGATAGAAAATGATAATGTTCAAAATTCTAATACTTACAGAATATCTGGTGCAGTATGGTTTGACGAAAACAGAAATGGTACAAGAGATTTAGAAGAAAAATTGATACCAGGAATTCCAGTAACAATAGTTGATGCAGAAACAGGTAAAGAAGTAAAAAATTCAAATGGAAACAAAATTACAGCAACAACAAACGATAAAGGTGAATATATTTTAAGTGACTTAATTAAAGGAAAATATATTGTTAAATTTAATTATGACAATTCTAAATATGCTATTACAGAATACAGAAAACAAGGTGCAGATGAAAAAGCTAATTCAGATGCAATAAATACGACAGAAAATAATGGGGTAGCAATTACAGATACTTTAGAAATTACAGAAAATAGCATGAACAATATAGACTTAGGACTAACAACAAAAGGAATATTTGATTTATCATTAAATAAATCATTAACACAAATAAAAATGGCAGATGGAAAGAAAACAAAAGAAATACCTTATGAAAATAAGAAATTAGGAAAAGTAGAAGTTGATGCAAAACGTATTAATAATACAAATTTAGTAATAGAGTACACAATGACAATTACAAACAATGGTAATGTAGCAGGATATGCAAAGAAAATTGTAGACTATTTACCAAAAGAATTAGAATTTAGTTCTAATTTAAACAAAGATTGGTATACTTCTGGAGAGACACTTGTATGTACAGCACTAGAGAATGAACTTATAAAACCAGGAGAAACAAAAGAAGTTAAATTATTATTAACAAAGAAAATGAATGAAAATGCTACAGGAACTGTAACAAATAAAGCCGAAATTACAGAAACGTATAATGACCAAGGTTTATTAGACGAAAAAAATGCAGAAGATGATGCAAATTCTTCAGCAAATGTAATTATAGGAATAAAGACTGGTGGACCAGTAACATATGCAGTATTAACATTAACAATCTTAGCAATAGCAGGTTGTGGAGCATATATAATAAATAAAAAGGTATTAAAAATATAGAAAGGAGGAAAGAAATTATGAAAAAATCTAAATTAGTAGCATTAATAATATTATTAATACTTATACCAATGATAGCAGTAATTACATATTTTTCACCAATTTCAAAAGCTAGCTCATTTGTATACCAATATGGTGTAACAAATGGAGGACCTCCTTTTGTTACAAACATAGATGGTAAACAAACAGAAGTGTATTGTTCACAAGCTGGAGGATCACTTTGGTCATCTTGGAGACTTACATTCCAAAGTGCAGAAACACGTAATATGTCAGCAGGGCTTGCATATGCATTCAGACAATGTTGTTCTATAAATTCTAGACAAAATTTAATATGGATGTCAGAAATTGCAAACAATATTAGCACACCAGATTGGCATTCAGATTATGATGATGCATTAGAACAATATAACAAGATAGCAGGATTTAATGAATATTATAAAAAATTACAAGAAACAGGGAAAGATATAAAATTTGAAGAATCAGAAGCAGGATTGCAAAGTTCAGAAAACGGAGTATACAAATTAGGACCATTTAAATTATCTTTCTATAAAAGTACATATTCTAAAATATCAAGACTATATTTAAAAACAGATACAGGTGAAACAATCGAAGTTAAAAAAGTTAACTTTGGAGGATATACAGGTACTGTAGATGATATAGACTCTGGTGAAGAATTTTATGTATTATTATCACAAGAAGAAGCAAAAAATGCATCTAAAGTTACTTTAGGGGCAGAATACAAATATGAAGAAGCAAGTGGAACATATACATATTATGTACCAACTACACCATCAATGGATGGACGTACAGTACAACGTTTAGTAACAATAGATTATACTGGAGGACCTGCAAAAGATGATGCAACAGGACCAGAAATAGAACTTACAATAGATTTAGCAGGTAAAGTATTTAAAGATAACTTAGCAAACAAAGATGGTACAGAAGATGGAATATTAAGTACCGGAGATGAAATGCTAGAAGGAATTGAAGTAACATTATTTGATAGTACAGGTAAAGAAGTGGCAAAAACAACAACAGACAAAGATGGTTACTACGAATTTAAAGATCAATTAGCTTCTAGACAATACTATGTAAGATTTAAATATAATGGACAATTATATGAACCAACAACATATCAAAGAGTAAGTAAGATAATAGATAATTCAGGAACACTAGGAAAAACATCAATAGAAGAAAGATCTTATGCAACAGATGGTAAGAAGAACAGAAAAGACTTTAATAATAAATTTACACCAGTAGATAGTACACACGAAGTTCCAGATAGAAAAGATACAAAAAATCCAGCATTTGATATTTATGCATATACAGGACCAAATGGAATAGAGGAATTATTACTATATGGAGTAACAAATTCTAAAGAAGAATTACAAAATATCAACTTTGGAATTAAAGATAGAGAACAATTTGATATGAACTTAAGAAAAGATTTAGTAAAAGTCGACTTAAGTATAAATGGAAAAACACACAAATATGATTATCCAGGTGGAGAAAAAGATTTAGAGGTAGAAATAAGAGGTACAGACATACCAGATTATAATAGAGCAATTAGAAGTGCAGATTTAAAATATAAAATGCAACAACAATTAGAAGAAGCACCAGATAAATTACAAGTAAAAGTAACTTACAAAATTCAATTAAAGAATCAATCAGTTGGAAAAATTACAGGTTATGTAACAGATTTAGCAGATTACTATGATACTTCTTATGAGTACATTAGATCATATGACGAAAACGAAAAAGAAATTGCATGGGAACAACAGCAAGATATATCTGGTTCTGGAAAAACATATCATACAATGCATACAACAGCATTGGCAGACCAAGGTATAGACGACAAAAAATGGATATTTGTAGAATATAGAGTAACAGATGAAGCATTAAGAGCATTAGTGGAAGAAGGAACATCTACTAAAGAAAACTTTGCACAAATATCTGGTTACAAAAATACATACAGAGAAGACAGAAAAGACTTAAATGGACAATTAATAACAAATGCAGGGGAAAATGCAGGATTAATAGACGTAGACTCTACACCAGCAAACTTAAACCCAACAGATTCAAAAGTACAAGAATTTGTAGCATTTAGCAAAACAGACGAATACCAAGACCTAGGTGGAGAAGAAAAAACAAAACGTAGTATGGAAGTATTCGAGGATGATGCAGATGCAGCACCAGGATTAAAACTAATAGTTGATGATTCTAATAAGAGAAGAGCTACAGGAACAGTATTTGAAGATGCAGCATTAGCAGAAAAATTAGAGCAAGACAACGAAAGACTTGGTGACGGAACATATTCAAATGGTGAAAATTTAGTAAACCAAATTAAAGTGCAACTAATTTGTACAAATGGAGATGTAGAAGTAAAAGAGACTAGAACAAATGACAAAGGAGAATACGAATTTACAGACTACATTCCTGGAGATTACAACATTAAATTTATATATGGTGATTATGAATCTTTAGTAGCAGTGCAACCAAATGACGAAATGTACACTGGTCAAGACTACAAATCTACAATTTACAAAGACGAAAATTATCCAGATGCACATTGGTATAATAATAATATAGATACAAAACTAAATGATGCTAAAGATGACCAAGGAAGAAGACAAGATGTAAATTCTTATAGTAAAAACTTAAAATATAAAAATGCAACAGTTTTAAACTCAACAGCTAGAACAGATGAAGAAACATTAAGAGCATTAGCAGATAACACAAATATGAATGCTGTAACAGCTAATATGAGTATGGAAATAGAATATGTTGGACAAGAAAATGCAGAATATGCAGTAAAAAATATAGATTTAGGTATTATAGAAAGACCACGTTCAGATATATTTGTAGAAAAAACAGTATCTAATTTAAAATTATCAACAACAGGAGATGGTCAAACAATATTTAACTCTAATCAATCTGTACCAAACCTAACATGGAAGAAGAACACAAGAGAACGTAGAGGATTAATTCAAGCTACAGTAGATGAAAACTTATTACATGGTGCAACATTAGAACTTACATTTAGTATAAAAGTAATAAATACAGGTGAAACAGATTACGAAGACGAAGCATATTACAATACAGGTGTAATAACAGATAAAAACAAAATAGTAACTTTAGACCCATTAATGATAGCAGATTATGTATCTAATAACTTAGTATTTGATGCAAACTTAAATACAGGATGGCAAGAAATTACAGACAAGTCACAATTAACATCTGGAGATAATCCACATATTAAAGCAGTAGATGAAAACAAATTTAATGGATTACAAAAAGTTATTGTTGCAACAGATGATAACCCTATATTAAAATCAAATCCAATAGTACCAGAAAAAGCTAAGGATAAAGCAGGAAAAGCTTCAGAGACACAAACATCATCAGTATTACTAACAAAAGTAGTATCTTCAGATGGAAGTGTTACAGACGATACAGAATATGAAAACATAGCAGAAGTTATAGAAACATATACACCAACAGGTAGAAGAACATATAACTCTAGTATAGTTTCAATTCCTGGTAACTATAATATAGGAGAGCCAGATACAGCATTATCAGAAAGAATTTCTATAGTTCCACCATTTGGTGCAGAAGATGTAGTAAAATACATAACAATAGGAATTGCAATTGCTGGAATATTAGCGGTAGGAATAATCTTAATAAAAAAGAAAGTTTTAAACAAATAGATTAACAACCTAAAAAAGGGATTAGGGATTCGGGGACGGTCCTTAAAATCCCTTTTTTTATTAAGAAAATTAACAAAAAGGAATGTCCAAAAGTTCATTCGGCAAGAAAAATCGAAAAATGTCATACGGAAGATTTGGACATTTGAATTATTTAATGATAGAATATACAAAAAAGAAAAGGAGTAGATATATATGACATATGCAGAAGAACTAAAAGAAAAGCTATTCAATAAAAAAGTAAATGGATGGTTTAAAATTTCTGAAGAACTTAAAAAAGAAATATTTGAATATAATGAAAGATATATGGAATTTTTAAATAATTCAAAAACAGAAAGAGAAATTGTTAAAAGTGCTGTAGAAATGGCAAAAGCAAATGGATTTAAAGACATAAATGAAGTAGAAAACTTAAATGTTGGGGACAAAGTATACTATATAAATAAAGAAAAAAGTATGTATTTAGCAATTATAGGTAAAGAAAAATTAGAAGAAGGTTTAAATATAATTGGATCTCATGCAGATTCTCCAAGATTAGACTTAAAACCAAATCCATTATATGAAGACCAAGAATTAGCATATTTTAAAACACATTATTATGGTGGAATAAAGAAATATCAATGGACAACTATTCCGCTTAGTATTCATGGTGTAATAATAAAACAAAATGGTGAAAAAATAGAAGTAAAAATAGGTGAAGATGACAAAGATCCAATCTTTACAATAACAGATTTATTGCCACATTTAGCAAAAGAACAAGAAAATGCAAAACTTAGAGAAGCGATAAAAGGTGAAGATTTAAACCTATTAATAGGAAGCATGCCATTTGAAGAAGAAATTTCAGAAAGCGTAAAATTAAATATTTTAAATTTATTAAACAAAAAATATGGTATAGTAGAAGACGATTTAAGCAGTAGTGAATTAGAACTTGTACCAGCATATAAAGCAAGAACACAAGGGTTTGACGAAAGCATGGTTGCTGGATATGGGCAAGATGACAAAGTTTGTGTGTATACATCATTAACAGCAATGATGGAATTAAATGATATAACAAAAACAGCAGTATGTATAATTGCAGACAAAGAAGAAATTGGAAGTGTAGGAAACACTGGAATGGAATCACATGCATTTGATACATTCATAACATATTTACTAAATAAAACAGGAGAAAACAGACCAAATTTATTAGAAAAAGTGTTTATAAATTCTAAAATGCTTTCTGCAGATGTTGATGCCTGTTTAGACCCAATATATGCAAATGTTTCAGACAGATTTAATGCAGCATATATGGGATATGGGGTAGGTTTAAACAAATATACAGGCTCTGGAGGAAAGTATGAAGCATCAGATGCAAATGCAGAGTACTTAGCAGAAATAAAAAGATTATTTAATGAAAACAATATAAAATATCAAATAACAGAATTAGGAAAAGTAGATGTTGGAGGAGGAGGAACAATAGCATATATTCTTGCAAATAAAGGAATAGATGTTATTGACTGTGGAATTCCAATTTTATGTATGCATTCACCATATGAAGTTTCTAGCAAATATGATGTATACTCAGCATATAAAGCATATAAAGCATTCTGGAATAGATAAAAAAGAATCTCGGTGAATCCGAGATTTTTTTATATAAATAGAAACGGGATTTTAAGGACCGTTCCCCAATCCCGATTTTGACCTTGAAAAAGATGGAAAAATTGTGTATAATAATATACAGAGTTTATAAAAAGAGGAGAGAATTATGTTTCAAAAATTAGAAGCTGTAGAGCAAAGATATGAAGAGTTAACTAAATTAATAAGTGACCCAGAAGTAATTAGTAATCATAGTGAATGGCAAAAATATGTAAAAGAACATGCAGACATAACAGATGTTGTAGAAAAATACAGAGAATATAAAAAAGTAACACAAGAAATGGAAGATGCCAAAGAAATGATGGCAGATAAAGAATTAAAAGAATTAGCAGAAGCAGACTATTATTCTGCAAAAGAACAGATTCCAAAGCTAGAAGAAGAATTAAAAATGTTACTAATTCCTAAAGATAAAGATGATGATAAAAACATTATTTGTGAAATAAGAGCAGGTGCAGGAGGAGAAGAAGCAGCATTATTTGCAGGTACATTATTTAGAATGTACAATATGTATTCAGAAAGAAAACACTGGAAATTAGAAGTATTAAACGAAAATGAAACTGAACTTGGCGGATATAAAGAAATTTCATTTATGATTACAGGAAAAGGTGCATATAGTAGATTAAAGTATGAAAGCGGAGTTCATAGAGTACAAAGAGTTCCAGACACAGAAAGTAGTGGAAGAATTCATACATCTACAGCAACTGTTGCAGTATTACCAGTAGTAGAAGATGTAGAAATAGAAATAAACCCAGCAGATGTAAGAATGGAAGTATTTAGAGCATCTGGAGCTGGAGGGCAACATGTTAACAAGACATCTTCTGCAGTAAGACTTATCCACGAACCAACAGGAATAGTTGCAGAATGCCAAACAGAGAGATCACAATTACAAAACAGAGAATATGCAATGAAATTATTACGTTCTAGAATATATGAAATAGAAAAAACAAAACAAGATAACGAACTTGCAAACGAAAGAAAGTCACAAATAGGAAGTGGAGATAGAAGCGAAAAGATAAGAACATATAACTATCCACAAGGTCGTATAACAGACCATAGAATAGGTTTAAGCATATTCCAAATGGAAGATTTCTTAAATGGAAATATAGACAACATGATAGATAGTTTAACAGCTGCAAGTATGGCAGAAAAGCTAAAAGGAAGCGAAGATGAATAATAAAGTTTAAACTTAAAATTTATATAAAAAATATATTAAATTTGAGGCAATAACTAACTAATAGGTTTGATATAAAATATAAAAAACAAGCGTGTTAAATTTTACTTTTTAAGTATAATTTAATACGCTTGTTATTTTTTATATTAGGAGAATTTTCTAGACTAGAAAATTCTAGTGAACCTTAGATTTTCTTAGAATTTAGATTTGTTAGAAAATTTTTGGAGTGCTTTTAAATATGTATGTTTTTAAGGAAGCGGTTAACCTTTCAAAGTATAAATTTAATAAATATTAAACTAGTTGCATAAAATTAAAATAAAAAATTTGATAGGAGTGGAGATTGTGGAAATACTACAAGTAGTTGGAGCAGGTTTATTTTTTGGTACTTTTGGAACTACCCTAGGTGGGGTAATAGGAGTGAATTTAAAAAGAAACTCGAATAAATTTCTAGGTTTCGTATTGTCATTTGCAGGAGGTTTAATGATGGCTATAATCTGTTTTGATTTATTGCCAGAAGCCATGAAAATATCTAATTTAGCAGTAATATTGTTAGGCTGTTTATGTGGGATTATTACAATGATAATATGTGATGCAATTGTTAAAGAAAAATTTAGTGGAAAGAGTGAAATGAATAATCTACTAAAAACAGGGATAATTATAAGTATAGGATTGGCTCTTCACAATATACCCGAAGGATTAGCAATAGGGACAGGATTTAGTAGTTCGTTAAATTTAGGATTATCACTAGCGATTGTAATTGCGATACATGATATACCAGAAGGAATATCTATGGCAGTGCCAATGAAAAATGGAGGAATGAGTAACAAAAAAGTAATATTTTATGTTATTATGTCTGGAATAAGTACAGGGATTGGAGCTTTAGCTGGACATTTACTTGGAGGAATATCAGAAGAGATAATTGCAGGAGCGCTAAGTTTTGCAGCAGGAGCAATGCTGTACATAGTTTCTGGAGAACTAACACCAGAGGCAAATAATATGTATAAAGGTAGAATGAATGCTATTGGGAATATATTAGGATTTATTTTGGGAATAATAGCGATTAATATATAACAAGAAGGAGAACATTTTAAAAAGCAAAATAAAAAACAGCCTAACTTAGGCTGAATGTATAATTAATTATTTTCTTTAAAAGAATTTGTAATATCATCAAAGATAGTTACATATTTATCTTTATTTTTTACTACAACTTCGAAGTCTAATATGTAAATATGTTTTTGTGTTTTTATCCATACAACATTAGAATAAAGGTCAGATTCAAGATTTGAATCGTGATAAGTAAAAGTATATTTATATGCTTCACAATTTGGAATATTCATTTTTGTAACATCAGAAATATCTCTTGCATTTTCTCTAGCATTTGGAATATTATCTTTTTCTGAAGTAATAGCTTCTTCTAAGCTTATTCCACTATCAACATTATCAATTATAGTAGTGTATAACATCATTTGATCTTTTAAAGAATAAAGATCTAAAACGTATTCTGAAGAGCCAGAAGCACTTTCTTTAAAGTTTACTTTACCAGGTATTTGCAGGCTAAATTCATTATTATTTGATGTTACTGTTACTGGTGTTAAATATTTATATAGTGAATATATTCCAAAACCTAGAACGATTAGAAGTAGTACTATTGATATAGTAATTATTATCTTTTTGTGTTTCATAAAAATCCCTCCATATAAATATTGTATTATAAAAAAAGTTACAATACAACATGAAAAGAAAAAATGTTATAAAAATGTAAACAAAAATCTGTAAAAAGACTGTGCGTAAAAGGTACAGCCTTTTTCTTTTAGTTGGTGCAATAACAGTATATTTACAATTGGAGTTAAATTATATAAGATATAATAAAGAAAATATATTTAATAAAACATGTAGTTTTTTTAATATTGTTTAAGAGATAATAAATAAGACTAAAAATTTCTGAATATTCCCATAATAAAACTATTCAGAAATTTGAAATAAAAGTAAACAGTAAAAAGCGAGGTCAAGAAAATGCGAAACGAAGCGAACCGTGTAAGCCTTGGCGCTGTACACACACACACACACACACAAGTACGTTTAGAAAAATAAAAAGGGTAGCAAACGAGGCTACTCTATTTGGCGTTAAAAACAGGTTATGTGTAGTACTATATTTAGGAAAGAATGTAGTGCTAGAAATAGCCTGTTTTTTGCGTGGTCTAGAAATGAGACCAGAAAAATTTTTATTACAACGAGATTATGCAGATTACAAAGAATTTCTTTGCAATTGCTTAGAAAGTATTGTAATGTGTTTTTTGAGCTCTAGAAAATTAATTTTAATGCGAAAAAGCTACACCAAAAGAATAAACAAATTTAACGAAGCAGAAATAGGGGGTGTGGCGTAATGAAGAAGTTTAACTTTAGTAAAAAACATAAAAATAATAATTTAGTATTGAATAATAAAGAGCATAGCAAAAATGAAATAAGAAATAAAAACTCGCGAAAAGAAAAATTAAAAACGAGAGTTAGCAATATAGAAATAAAGCCAAAATTTTTAGTGATAGGGTTAGTAGCAATAATAACATTAATAAGTTTAATATATTTCATCTTCTTAAAATACAGCCCAGTAATGAATTTCAAATACGAAGGTTATGGAATAAGTGGAAAAGAGATAACAGAGAATTTGTTAGGTGCTTCTTCTAGTAGCGAAAATTCGCAAGATAGTAATCTAGTAGAAGGTAAAAACGTAAATTTAGCAAAAATAGAAGAGCAAGGAACAATATTTAAAAAGCTAAATTCATATTTTATAGGAAATAAAGAAAAAACAGAAATAGACTTAAACTATCCAATATATATAAATGATAAAAATACAATATATAATTTAAACCAAGATATAGCGTTAATAAGTAAAAACTTTGAACAAGTAGCAGGATATCCAAATATAAGTATAACAGATGGAAAAGTATATAATGGAAATAGCTTAGAAAGGGCAGATAGCAAAGAATATATATTTGCTAAAACAGAAGAAGGAATATATATAAATTTAAAAGAGATAAAAATAGAAACAACAGCAAATGAGTATATATTACCAGTAAATAGCTTAGTAGTACTTGAGGAAAATGTTATTAGATATTATTCTGTAAACAATAATATTTTAGTGTTTAATGAGATAAAAGATGTAGACTATAATTCGCAAATAATTATCAAGAATATAAACAAGGTCGATCAAAATGCACAAAAAGTGGATAACGAATATAGTTATGAAGAGTTATTAACACGTTTAGGAATAATAAGAAACGATGTAGAAAAAGAAGAAATACAAAAGGAAGATTTAACAAACGATAATGGGCAAAAAGAAGAAAATTCCATAACACAAGAAAACGAAACAGCTTCAAACGACCAAGAAAATCAAGAGCAAGAACAAGGTCAACAACAAGCAGAAGAGCAAATAAATGCAAAATATATAAAACCAGAAGTAACAGTAGAAGACTTTAAAGCAGAAGTATATACAGCAAAAAGTAATTTACATATAAAAGATCCAGCAGGAAGAATAGTAGAAGCACCAACATTCGAAATATATAAGAAAGGGAAGATATATTTAAGAAGAACATATACAAATTCTGGAGACATAATAGTTGCAGGTTTAGAGCCAAAAACAGAATACGAAATAATAGGAAAATACATATACAAAAACGAAGAAAATAAAAAAATAGAAAATACATTTTACCAAGGAAAAATAACTACAAAAGGATATGAAGCTCTAGGTGTAATAGAATTAAGCAAAGAAAATGGAGAAATATATAATAATAAGATTCAAATAAAGAATGTAAAAATAACATCAAGCTTACAAGAAGAAGCATTAAAAGGAATAAATAAAGTAGTAATAGTAGCAAATGGAATAAAAACGACACTAAAAAATGATAAAGCCAATATGTTATTGCAAGGAAAAGAAATAACAGTAGAGACATCAGAAGGATTGCCATCAAAAAGCAAAATAGACTATGAAATAAAATTTTTTGATAAAAATGAAGTAGAGCTAAAAGTAGAAAATAACAAAGGAACAACGAGAACATCAAAACAAGAGCCAACAGCAAGAATAACAGTAAAAGAGCAGGACATTGTAAGTGTAACTTTAGATTTAAAACTAAACAATAAAGACAGTGTAGATTTAGAAAACTATAAATATATAGTAACAAGAGCAAATGGAACAATAGCAAAAGAAGAAAAATTAGCAAAGAATGAAAAAAAGATATATTTAAATGATTTAGATTCTAACCAATATTACGAAATAAAAATATATGCAGATTATAACTTGGATGATGAAAAGGGAAATAGAAAAAATAATGAAATAGGAAAATTAGTATTTGCAACAAAACCATTATCGACATTAGGTTCTGTAGAAATGCAAGTAGAAGCTAAAAACATAAGTACAACGAAGGTAAAACTAACATATAAAATAGATGAAGAAAGAACAGATAAAAGGTTAATACAAATATTAAATGAAATAAAAATAGAAATAGTAGAAAAAGATGGAGAAGTGGCAAAAACAGATACATTAATAGGAGAAGAAATAGAAAAACTACAACAAGGAGAAGCAAAAGAAATAAATTATGAAACACTAAAATCTAATACAAAATACGAAATACGCATAACAAGTAAAGTAAAACAAGGAAATAAACCAGAAGAGATACCAGTAACATATAATTATAAAGAATTTACAACACTAAGAAGTACAGCAAAAGTAGAAATGCAAAATAAATTTGTAACAGGAGAAATGATAGATTTTGATGTACGAATAGAAGACAAAGATAATGCAATATTAAATAATAAAATAAGAATGGAATTAAGAGATGAAAAAGGAAATTTAATAGAGCTAACAGAAGTAGAAACAAATAAAGAATATATAAGAAAAACATATAACAAACTAGAGGAAAACAAAACATATACATTAAAATTTTATGCAGACCAATATAATGAAGGAAGCACAGATGAAACATACAAAGTAAATTACTTAATATATGAGCTAGAAATAGTAACAGAGCCAGGAATAAGTGGAATTATAGGGCTAAAAAGTATGTTAAGGAAAACAACTGGAAAAAACTTAGTAGATGTAGAATCTAAAGTAAAGTGGTATAGTAAGATTGTAGGGGAAAGTAAGACATATGGAAAAATATATAATAGGGAAACAAATATATTAAAATTAGAAGCTCCAAGTAATACTAATGTTGCAAGAGCGTATTGCTATAATTTAAAAGAATATATAGGTGAAGAAATTACAATATCATTTAAGGTAAAAGCAGATGAAGGAGTAAGAAGGATTGGTATTAATAACAGTGTTAATGAAGGAGCTAATGTTACAGATATAAAGAACTGGAATACTGAAGAATATATCAATTATGAACAAACTCTAATAGTAAATAATACTGGATATGTAGGTATATATATATTAAGAGATAGTATTAATTATGATAAAAAAATATATGTAGATATACAAGACTTACAGATAGAATTGGGTAACAAAAAGACAGAATATGAAAAATACAAATATGTAATGCAAGGTAATGTAATATTTAATTTAGAAGACAAAAGAAACGAAATTGTAAGCAATGAATATTATATAAAATTATATGAAGATGAAAGAGAAATAGAAAATACAAAATATAATGATATACCAGAAGAAAATAAGATAATAAATGGAATAAAAAATATAAAAATACAAGAAAATGAAAATTATAAAATAGAGCTAATAATAAAAATAAGAGAAAGAGATTATATTTTGTCTACAGCTGAATTTAATACAAAAGAAGGAGAAATAATAGGAATAAGTAATGTAGAAGAATATAAAATGATACAACCAGAAGGAAATTATATAATTTTAGAGGATTTAGATTTTAGAAACGAAAAAAGTAATAATCAAGTTAAAGTGGGGGGAGATTTTCAAGGTCATATAAATTTTAATGGTCATACAGTTTATAGAAAAATATTTGGAGGTGGCAATGCAGAATTATTTAATAATATAGGAGAAGATGGAAATATAGAGAATATGTTGTTAAAAACATATGCTACAAATGATTTATATTCTTCAGGAGGCAATATATTTTATAAAAATTATGGAAATATATCTAATATTATTGTAAACATAGAAGAAGCTATAGCAAGTAATGTATTTAGAAATTATTATTTTATAGGAAAGGTTAATTATGGTACAATAAATGGGTTTATTGTAAATATAAAAGAAACTTTGTTTACAGAGTATAGTGCATCTTGTATTGAGAATAATTTGGGAATAATAGAAAATGGATATATATATGGAAAAGAGATAAAATTAGCTAATATAACAAAGCAAAATTCTATATTAGCAATAGGCAATAGAGGAGATATAAGAAATGTATATTCTTTAGTAATAATGAATTCTGAAGAACCAAATGAAGAAAAAAGAATAACTTTATTAGTAAAAGATAATATAAGTGGATTTGTAGAAAATGTATATACAGTAGGGATAGGAAATTCATATTGTATAAAAAATAATGCTAATGTTTTTGACGACAATGGTGGACGTGTGAAAAATAGCTATTATATTAATGATAAAACTTTTAAAGATACAACAGATAAAAAAATTACTAATAAACTACTTTGGGATGAAGATTTTCAAAACAAAGTATTAAACAGTAATAATATGTTTATAATAAAAGAATTAATACAATTAGGATATTATCCACAATTAAAATTAAATGAATGTATGCCAAGACAAGATTATATAGATCTTCCTAAAATTACAGATGCAGATTTACCAGATATATTATCTACAGAAATTTTGGAGCAAGAAAATAAAAGAGCAACAGTAAAAATAAATATATATAACCCGGCAGGAGAAACGATAGAAAAAATCGAAGTGAAATACTTAACAACTAAAATAGTTTCACAAAACTATAAAGATGGAAAAAGCGAGGTAATTGTAGAATTAACAAATCCTATACAATGTATATCACGATATTCAATTATAAGCTTAACAACAAAAGGAGTACATAATGTAGAATATACAAAAAAATATGAACAAGGGGAGCAAAATATAGATATAAATTTCTATAACGAAATATATACAATAGATGATTGGTACCAAATGAAAAAAAATGCTAAGCAAAACTATAAATTAATGAATGACTTAGACTTTGTAAATGCAAATCCGTCAAGATATATTGGTATAGAGTTACAAAGTGAGCTAGAAGGAAATGGCTATACTATAAAGAATTTTTATACCAAGTATCCTTTATTTACAAATTTAAATAGAAATACGAAAATAGAAAATTTAAATATAAAAAATTTTAATATAGATTCTTCTGAAAATGACCTAGATGTTGGAATATGTGGATGGGGGAGTTTATATAGTATGAAAAATATAAATATAGAAGGATATACAGCTAAAACGGATAATAATGCAAATAAAAGAGTAGGTAGCATTATTGCCAATTCATTAAGAGGAAAATTAGAAAATATAACTATAAGTGATGTAAAAATAACAGCTAATAACAAACAATATTTAAAATTGGGCGGAGTTATAGGTGAGGGATCTGCAGATATAAATAATTTAGTATTGGAAAATTTATTAATAGATTGTAAAGATAATATAGAAAGCTATGTTGGTGGAATAATTGGAATGGGAAATAATGGCAATAATAATTGTGTACAAAAAAATATAATAGTAAATGGAAAAATAATATCCCAATCTGATTATGTAGGAGGAGCTTTCGGTCATGCTTATGCTAATTTAGAAAAAAGTTTAATTAATGTAAATATAATAGCAGATGGAGACTTTGTAGGTGGAATAGCTGGACTTTCTAAAGTAGGGTCAACAAATTATAACTGCAATTTATATAAAGGAAATATTATAAATAAAAAAGATACGAAATATATTGGATATATTTTAGGAAATGAAGAAATAGAAACAAGCAATTTCATAGCAGAAAATTGTTCAATAAATGGAATTAAAAATAGTAATATAAAGAAGTTAAGTTTTAACCAATTAGAAATGGAAGAAACATATTTAAAAATATTAAAATGGGATGATAATTATTCATATAAAGATTTAAACAATAAATTACCTAAATTAAAAAATATAGAAAAAACAGAATTATTACCGAACCAAGTAGATATTTTATTAAAGGAAGAAAACGTAAGCTTAAAAGAAGTAAATACATTAAAAACAGATTCTAATACTTTAAATATAAGATTAAGTATAAATAACCCAGATTATTTAGAAATAAGCCAAATAGAAATAGAAAATATGGAATTAAAAATAGTAGAGAACAGAACTCAAAGTGGTGTGACATATATAAATTTAATTGCTAAACCAACTAAATATTATAGTTCTTATCAAATAACAAATATAAAATATTTGGAGAATAGTGCAGAGAAGAACCAACCAATATATTATTTAATACAAGAAGAATTTTTTAAAGAAATAAATAAGTATGAAGATTGGCAAAATATAGAAAAAAACAGCTACGAAAATTACAGGTTATTAACAGACTTAGATTTTATGGGGAAAACAAATATAAATTCTAATTTGAAAATTGGAAAACTAGATACAGAAGGAAGTAAACATAAAATAAAAAATGTAAATATAGATTTTAAAGAAAAAAATTCTTATTTAGGTTTAATAAAGGAATGCAAATATGGCATAGAAAATATAATTTTTGAAAATATAACTCTTACCTTTCCAGATAATGTTAATATGCTAGGTGTTATTGCTAAAAATTCGGACGTAATTAATAATGTAGAATTTAAAAATATAATATTAGTGGGAAAAGGTAATATTATGGGGGCAATAGCATATAATACAGGAAAAAAAGTAGAAAGCATCAATTTAGAAAATATTAATATAGAAAATGGAAAAGGGGAAATAGGAGGTTTGTTTGGACAAACTTTATCTGGAGACGCAAAAAATATAATAGCTAACAATATAAATATAAAAGCAAGTGGAGATAATGTAGGTGGAATTATAGGAAAATCAATAACAGATGAAATTATAATTTTTGAAAACGCAAAAATTAGTAATTCAAATATAGAAGGGAATATAAATATTGGTGGATTAATTGGTAGTGGAATTATAACTAAAAATTCTTATATAAATAATTGTAACATAAAAGGGAATCAAAATATTGGAGGAGCAGTTGGTTACGAAGGTTTTTTTGTGATAGAAAATTTAAAAGTAGAATATTCTACTATAGAAGGTAATCGTACAGTAGGAGGTTTATTTGGAAGTAATAATGGAACCATAGAAAATAGTACAGTTATAGATTCCAACATTAGGGGAGTTTCTACAGAGGGAGCAGAGATAGGAGGAATAGCTGGAATTTCAAGCCAAGGCATAAATAAATGTAATATATTAAATTGTAATATAACTTCTGTTGGAAAAGATGTTGGAGGTTTAATAGGATTAGGAATGGGTAGCTCTAGATGCTATGTTTTAAATAGTAATGTAGAAGGTTATTCTAATGTAGGAGGAATATCCGGCCATGCAGTAATTGGAAATATGAATAATTCATATTCTAATGCTAATGTAATTGCAACAGAGCATACAGCAGGAGGAATATTAGGATATTTAGAAAACGGTAGTAACAATAATTTAGCTACAAGCCAAATATATAATACGTATTATGCTGAAGGAACTATTAAAAGTAAAACTAATGTAGGAGGGATTATAGGAAAAATTGAAACAGAATTATATGACACAGCTATAGCAGATTATTATAGAACAATGTATATAGAAGCAAACTTAATAAGCAAAGATAAAAGTACAATATCTTTAGGAATAGGCAGTAATCCGGAAGAAAATGGAAAAATAAAAGACACTTATTATTATAAATATTCTAATATAAATGAAGAGAATCCAAACAGAGAAAATGAAAATTATATAAAAGAGACAAACTATTTAAAAGAAGAAGATTTAAAAGATCAAATGACATATACGAAAAAATTGAAATGGGGAAGCAGTTTTGATTATGCGAGTTTAAAAGAGGGAAGATATCCATTGATAAAGAATGGTAACGTAATATTACCAAATCAAGAAGGAATACGATTACCTAAAGATGAAGAAAATATATTGAAAAATGTAGAAGATAATCTTAATGGGATTAATCTAGAAGATAGACAAGAAAATTTAGAGCAAATTTTTGAATATCAAAACAAAAAAATTAAAACATATAATACATATTCAGAAATAGAGTCTGAAGATGGAAGTAAGGTAATACGAGGAGATATAAGATTGTATATAAAAGATGGAACGTTGTATGCATTACCAGTTATGATTGATGTTGATAGAAAGAAGATTAATCTTGTAGAAAATAATTTTATCATAGATTCTTATAATGGAAAAGAGTATGAAACTGTTCTAGGTGAAGATGAAAAATTGTATGATCTAAAAGAACCAATAGAATATCCGGAAAACTTTGTAAATAATGGTATCAAAAGTATTGGAAATAACTTGGAGTATACTAGAACCAATAATGAAAGTAGTAATAAGAAAGAGAATCTGTATCAAGTAGAGGTAATATACAAAAATGGTAATAAAGTAAAATTTAATTACCAAACAGGAGAAATAATATCTTCAACAGAAGAGAACTCAAATAAGATAAGCTTATTTAATTATATGAAAGAAAAAATTTCAGAGTTAGGAAATTTGAATTCTGGTGAATTACAAGAAATAACAAATAAATATAAAGAAAGCAAAATACTACAAAATAAAATAGAAGAAATGCCAGTAGAAGATGCATTAAAAGAACAAAGTAATAATACGAATAAAATAGAAGATATTAAGAATGGCGAGAATGACAAAGCTAATAACTCTTTAAAAGAGACAAGATATATAAGTATATATAATGCAGAAAAAGACGATTACCACATATATCAAGAAGAAGAGTTATTAGACACTAGTAAACAGGAGGTGGTAAGTGAAAACGAAAAGATAGAAGCAAATAATTTAAAAGAATATTATGCAAGCGAAGGAGAAAGTAAGAATAAAAATATGGGAATTTTATGGATTACTTTAAGCATAATAGGAGTAGTAATAATATTATTTGCAATTAGAAAAAGGGATTAGCCTTTGACAAGATTAGAGGACGGAGGTTAAAATCTCGATGAACTTTGAAATTATGATTTTGGAAATGATTAAATAAGTGTGGCGTTTTGAAAGTTTTTTTAAGTTCAAAAAAGATAAAAATTAAATTAAGTGTGTGTAAAAAAAGCTAGTATTTTAATGTGTACTCAAAAAAAGAAGTTCATTTTAATACTGGCTTTTGAAATTTTAATATATAGATTGAATATAAACGATGTATTGTATAATTTGTCGAAAAAGCAAGATGAAAAAAGCTTGAAAAATGTAAAATAAGATGATTAAATAGAAGTGCTTAGGACATTGCTTAAAGTATTATTAAATCTTAATTTTTATTAATCTAATTAGTTTTTTCATAACACAAAGTTTTACATTTAATTTTTTTATGTATTCGAAGATTATATTTAATTCAAAAATAAGAGATTCTCTAATTATGTATATTATTTAATTGAGTTCACAATAATTAAATCTGAAATT
>OIXR01000068.1_pt1 | contig 99397 bp, 98 predicted proteins | sample 1587831 | NCBI WGS metagenome assembly OIXR01 (sample SAMN03283263) | human gut metagenome | biome: human-associated habitat; material: feces | host: Homo sapiens | place: USA | collected 2013
TATTCTAAAATTGTTGCTGACCAACCTGATTGTATTCGATTCGCTGAATGGTTACATTATTTTTTTGTTGATATCAAATTTTCATAATCAAGATATAAAGGCTCATTGTCTTTAATATATGCCAAATCTCCTTGATTGTCGGCACAACCAAAGGCTGCCCTTGCAGTTAACTTTATATCTTCTATTCTAAAATCTTGAGAAGAGATAGCTTCACATTTATCATGATTAAATATAGTCAAATTTACACCTCCAAAATGTAGTGAACTATTATACCGTACTCCATCATACCCAAGACTTTTAAGATACTCTGCTATAATCTGAGATGGAATATAATCGTCAGAATTGTTAGTTGGTTTAGAAAATGCCCCTTGTATCATTCTCATAACATACATTTCTACTGTTGCATTTTTGTTTTCAGACAAGTCAAGTTCAACAGCAATATTAGCAATCTTAAGAGGGCTATTAACTCTTATTTGTGCAATATTCACTGCATCACATATAAATGGTCGTACCTCAAATAATGATGTTGTAGGACTTTCTGAAACATAAAGATATTTAATATATTTAGGGTTCGCACGTCCATCCGGAACTTTCACATTTTTAGGTGGAACGAATGAGGCTTCTTTTGTGAGCCCTTTGAATGGATTTGATTTATTATGATAGCTGATATCTAACCGTTCACCTTCTGGTGCACTAAAACATTTATATACCATATGGTCATTTATACAACTATCATCAATAATTCTTGCTCTAAAAAAAATCTGTTTAGAATGAATCTCAACAATATTTTCAGATACATACTTTGAAAGTATTTCCAAAAGTTGATGTTTTACAAAAAACCGATCTTTATAAAGTACAGCATCCTTAAATGCATACCAAATTTTACGGGCTTCATAACTCGCATCACTTTCATCAAAATATTTGTTAGGATTTTCTCTATCTACTCTCATCATTCTTAATTAACATTGCAAAAATAATAGATTTCAGTGAATTATCGGCTATGGTTGCTCAAATTTGTACTTCAATCCATATTCTTCCAGTTTACTATACAGCGTTGTACGTCCTATTTCGAGCAGTTCAGCGGCAACCTTCCGGTTTCCGTTTGCCTGCTTCAACGCACGTAAAATCCGTTCCTTGTCTTCCTCATTGTTGCGCAGGGCGAAGCTGACGGGTGAGTTAGGTTTCGTCACGGCAAGTTCCAGATGCTCTTTCGTGACAAGTCCCGTTTGTGCCTGCAACACCGCACCCATGATTTTCTGCCGAAGCTCACGGACATTTCCCGGCCAAGCATGGGTCAGCAATGTCTTCCGAGCTTCCCCGTCAAAGCCGATAACATTACATTCCAGTTCATTGTTCGCAATCTCGCGGAAGAAATCCGCCAGCGGCATGATGTCCTCTTGACAGTCACGCAATGGCGGAACGGTTATCTCGAAATCGTGCAGACGGTACAGCAAGTCCTGACGAAAACGCTTCTCATTGACCGCCTTTTCCAGATTCTCGTTGGTAGCGGCTATGATACGGACATTAAAACTCTTATCCGCTCTGTCACCTATCGGGCGGTATCGCCGTTCTTGTATAGCACGCAGAAGCATCTGTTGGGTTTCCGGTGCGAGATTACCCACTTCGTCCAAAAACAGCGTACCACCTTCCGCCTCATGGAAATAACCTTTCTTGGCACTGTCCGCACCGGTGAATGCGCCTTTGACATGTCCGAAGAATGCCGACGGCGCAAGCTCTTTGGTGAGTGAACCGCAGTCCACAGGCACGAACGGTTTGCTTGAACGTTTACTTTTATCATGCAGATGGTGGGCGATATGCTCCTTGCCCGTGCCGTTCTCCCCGAATATCAGTACACTCATATCGGTAGGGGCTACCAGTCTTATCCGGTGCATGATTTTCCGGAAGGCGGAACCGTCACGGGCAAACACGGGCATACGGCTCCGCCCGATATTCCGCTCTTTCAGTATGGTGCGGAGCAGAGGCACGAGTTTGTCCTCCACAAGCTGTTTGGGTATATAATCCAACGAGCCGAGTTTCATACTTTCCACAGCCGTATGCACTTCGGCATAGTCGGTCATGATGATGAACGGCTGCGTCATGCCTTCCTTGCGCATCCAACGCAATAGGTCGATTCCGTCACCATCAGGTAAGCGCAAATCAGAAACTACTATATCATTGTCAGCGGCTTGTTGCAGAAGTTTCTTCGCTGTCGAGAGGTGGAAAGCCTGCACGGTACAGAATTTCTCACGTGCCAGCAGGTTGCAGACAAATTCGCAATACACGATATTATCTTCCACCACGATGATTTTTGTTTTATCCATTGTTGTATTTCTTCCTTTCTTCTTTCGCCATTGCAATGATCATTAAACCTATATCCGACACGGTTTTTACGGCATTGTGTATTGCCTCCCAATTTGGTGTACCCTCGTCATGAAGCAGCACGTAAAGTTTCCTCAACGGTTGGTCGGCGCGAAGTACCTCCCAAGAACTACGCAGGTGGTGAGTAAGGGCATCCAGTTCTTGAAGATCTTTCCGCTGTGCCGCATCCCTGATTGCCTGCATCTCCTTTTCGGTTTCCGTTATCAGTTTATCCAGCATAACGGATTCGCTGCCGTAGGACAGCAGGGAGGAGAAATCCGGTTTTTCATTTTGCGCCAGATTCATGGCGCATTTATCTGAAACCTCCATCAGTTCCGATATGGAGAACGGTTTGAGCAGGCAATCGGAAAATCCACGTTCTAAAAGTTCCTCTTTGCTGCAACTGCCTGAAGCAGTTGCCACGACCACCGGAATGCTCCTTGAGTTGCCAACGTTGGAGGTGCGCAGCAGTTCCAACAGCTCGAAGCCGTTTATATCCGGCATATTCAGGTCGGTAAGCAACAGACTGTATTCTTTCCGGCGTATCATTTCCATCAGTTCCGCCGCATCAGTGCAGGTGTCGCAGTGTATCCCTTCCTGTGCATACATTTCTTTCAGCATCAGGAGCAGTACTTCGTCATTGTCGATAGCAACCACATTATGGGATCTCTCATTGTGATGGACATAATCTTGAATCGTTTGTTCCGTCAGTTCTTCGGCTGCCTGCATGGGGATTTCCACCGTGAAACGGCTGCCCTTGCCTTTCTCGCTGTCCAGCCGGATTGTGCCACCAAGCATTGCCACGATATGCTGTATAATGGACAGCCCCAGCCCGAAGCCATCTTTTGCTGCGGCATTTGAAAGTCTTTCAAATGGACAGAACACACGCTGCTGCTCCGCTTCGGTCATGCCTGTACCCGTATCTTCAACGATAAGTTTCAGCATACCGTCATCATAACCCATTGCCATAGAAACGCTACCATTCTCCGTGAACTTGATGGCGTTTGACAACAGATTATTTCCGATTTGCAGGATACGTTCCTTATCTGTTCGGACAAGCGCATCCTTATAGCAATGTATTGCCAGAGCCAGCCCTTTGTTCAAGGCAATGGGATTAAACTCAATTTCAAGTGTATGCGTGATTGATGAAATCCTACACGTGGAGAAATTAGGCTGTTCCTTGCCATTGTCCAAACGGAAGAAACTCAGAAGAGTGTTCAGCATTTCACGCATGCGGTCAGAGGATTGCTGAATATTTTGGATATACATCCCGGTTTTATCCGTATTGCAGTCTTTCCGCATCAGTCCGGCATAACCCGTTATTGCCGTTAGCGGTGTACGTAATTCATGGGTAATGGTATGCACGGCTTTCTTGCGGGAGGCTATCAGTACCTCGTTCTGTTCAACAGACTGTTTCAACTGTTCTATTAAATCCGCAGTTTCTCGCTTGTATCGTTTGATACGGGTGATATTTCGGTGGATAATTATGTAAGAGATTATCAATAACAAAACAACGAATCCTGTCAAGCCACCTATCTGAATAAAAGACCTTTTACGCATGGCGGCTATTTCCGCTTCCCGTTTCTGTAAGTCTGCTTGAACTTTCTCGTCTATTTGAACTACCAGTCCTTGCAGTTGTCTGTTGAGTTCCGCATTTCGAGCCGCAAGACTGTCGGCATGTTCCGACAAACGGAGGCTTTGAGCCTGTTGTTCAGCTATCATATTCCGATTAAGGGAACGCAGCATCGTAGTAGTCGCAGTTGGTTTCGCTTCTTCCTTTTTGCCAAAGATGCCCAAGAAACCCTTGCGCTTGGATTTCTTGGGCTGTTCCTGCACACTCTTCTGCACGATTACAGGTACTTGACTGGTTATCTTATCGTTGATGGCTTGTTGCTGTTCAAGTACCTGTACAATTTGGCACATCTGCCGTTCCTTATCTTCGAGAAGATGGCGTACACTGTCGATACGCTCCGCAGGATAGGTAGCCTTGAAACGGCACAGCATACTATCCATTGCCATACGCTGAGTATGGTAATGTTCCAAATCTTCATTATCCCATTCCAATATTGTTTCACCTAATAAAGAAAACTCTATCAGTTGAATCTGGATATTGTTAATGTCCTTTCGCAGTTCGTCAATCTGCCGGTTATCATATTCCAATTTTTCTATATCCTGCCATTCATGATGCCAAGTATAAACGATGCAACCTATTAACAATGTAATCAGCCAATAACCAGATGCAACTATTTGTTGAATATGTTTCATTTTATGTTTTTGACTGATATATTGAAACAACCCTTTACAACATTTATGCTATTATTTCCACATAGTTGCCCTCAGGATCCGCTACAGCACTCTCATAGTATCCGTCACCCGTTGTTCTCGGTTCGCTCAATATGGTGTAGCCGTCTGCTCTCAATCGTTCGGTGAGTGTGTTTACCGTTTGAGTGTTTCCTACTGCAACGGCAAAATGCGCCAGCCCTTTCAGGTTGCCCCTGCTTGCTGGATTTTGCATATCAGGGATGTGCATGAGTTCAATACGGGTTTTATCCTCTCCAAAAGACAGAAAATAAGATGTGTAGTTTTTGGACGGGTTTGTATATTTACTGCCGCACTTCAAGTTGAAATATCTGGCGTAAAATGCTCTTAGGGTTTCGAGGTCGTCCGTCCAGATTGCGATATGTTCTATTCTCATGGTCATTCCTTGTTTTCAGTTGTTTCCGTATTGTTTTCCTTCAGCCATTGCACTCTGCGCAAATCGGGCAGATGCTTGACGGAGAAATTCTCAAACTTGGCTGTGAAGCCGTTTCCGTCAGGACAAGCCCCCATTATTCCCACCATGATCGGACGATTGTCTTGCAGCCAGGCGTTGCGCATCATCGTGTACTCCTTGTCATCAAAAGAATAGAAAATTTCCACGGCATCGAGTCGGCGCACCGCCTTTATCCATACGAATGGCACGGGTTTATCCAGAGGTATGATGCTCCAGTCGCTCGTGTGATGCGTCACGACGGTGCTGAGGTTGTATTTGCCGTCTACGAACTCAATCCCTGTCTTGATGTAATTTTCGTGGTCGACGCGAAGCATCAATCCCGACTGGTCGAAACGTGTCTTGTAGTCGCCGGATATTTTTACCTTGGCTTCAAACTCTCCACCACGCAGAGTATACAGGAAAGGGGCGTCGTCGACGGTAAATCCATAATGGGATATGCGCCAGTAATCGGTTTGGGGAGTAACATTCATCGAAAGAGAGTTGCCCTTGATTTCCCATTGTTCCGGTTCGTTGAACCACTGCATCTTTTCCAATGATTGCGCCATGCAGGCAAATGAAGCGGAAATCATCAATCCGCTTAACAATAACTTTTTCATTTCTAAGTGTTTTATGTAAAATATTATATTTTCCGTATGATCCGGCAAGGATTTCCGACTGCCAACGAACCTTCCGGAATATCTTTGTTCACCACGCTTCCTGCACCGATAATACAGTTGTTACCGATTGTAACTCCGGGCAGCACACATACATGCGCACCTATCCACACGTTATCGCCTATGGTAATCGGCAGGGCATATTCCAGCCCCCGGTTTCTCTGCTCTACATCGAAGGGGTGACCGGCTGTGTAAAATCCGCAGTTGGGAGCAATGAACACATTGTCGCCGAACTTGACTTTTGCCTCATCCAAGACAACGCAATTCACGTTTGCATAAAAATTCCCGCCAATCTCTATGTTATAGCCGTAATCACAAAAAAACGGTTGCTCTATCAGAAAACCACGTCCCGTCTTCCCAAACAGTTTGATTATAATATCGTTCCTGCGTTTGGTTTCTGACGGCAGCAGATGATTATATTCATGGCACAGCAGCTTACATGCTTGCCTTTCGGCTATCAATTCTGCATCGTTGTTGGCATCGTACAATTCGCCTTGACGGCATTTTTCTTTCTCACTTATCATAAATAACCATTTATTTCAATTACCTTTGCAAAGGTAAGTCATTGCTATATACAGCGCAATGATTATAAATAACCATTTATTTCCACTGATGGATAGTAAAGGCGTATTGGACAAGGAGTTTTCAGCACAGGATTTTGCGGAAGAGCAGCCGTATGCAGAGATGCTGGACAGATATAAGGATATGGCGTGCAACTATGCACGTATGGAGAATGCCATTGCCGTATTGAGTGATTTGCGCACTAATGCAAGCTACATCTATTACGGCAAGTTCTCACGAATGCTTAAAATCGGCAAATACGGGAGAGAAGGTAAAGTGCCTTCCATTTGGGAAGAAGAAATCTTCAAGCTCATCCATCCTGACGATTTGGCAAGCAAACACTTACAAGAACTTTGTTTTTTCCATTTTGTCAAATGCCGGCCGAAAAAGGAACGTGCCAATTATTATTTGACGAGCAAGCTCCGCATGACAAGCAGCACGCATGATTATATACCTGTATTGCATCGGATGTTTTATGTTTATGCCCCCGCCAACGATACTTTGTGGCTGGCTCTATGCCTTTACAGTCCTTTATTGTTCGATATTCCTGCCCGATGCCTGATAATCAATTCCACCAATGGCCAGATGATGGAACTGGATAAACAGAATAGCACCAAAATATTGTCCGTCAGAGAAAAACAGGTTCTGAGCCTCATCGATAAAGGCTTGTCGAGCAAAGAAATAGCCGCCACGCTCCGCATCAGCATAAATACGGTCAGCCGGCATAGACAGGAGATTTTAGGGAAGTTGCAGGTGAAAAACTCGATAGAAGCCTGTCGGATAGCAAAGGATTTGAAGTTGATTTAATTGTATAATTAATAACGGAATATAAATGCAACTACCTTTATTTGCATTTAATCCTTTCGGACGGTTCTCATCTTTGATTTGAAACCCCGGTCGCCCGATAATGATATGGTCGGCAATGAAGTTGCCTGACGAACTTCGTTCATTCGTCAGATTGCAAATCTGTGGCTGTTACAACCTCATTCCCCGTTTGCGTTTCTTCTTCCTGCGAAGCATCTCTGCCATTTCCTGATTGGCTTCCGCATCAGCGGCGTTGTAAGATGAACCGTTGCCGTTCAGCAATCCCAACGAACCGCTGAATAACTCATTGCGTGCTGAACCAGACGGTGCGTTTGGCGTGGCAACATTATGTACTTTGGCTGTCATTCCCATACGCTCATTATATCTGTTGCGCTGCAAGGCTGCGTCAATCTTGATATAGCTGAAACGTCTGTCCACCTTGGAGCCGTTAAAACGGTAGCCGTTCTTGGTGAATACAATTCCCTGTACCTCGTCCGTTTGCCTCTTGTGCTTGAAACTGACTTCCACGCCCTGCCGTTTCAGATTGGCAACAAGCACGTTCCAGTTACCGCACCTGCCTACCTCTTTTTTGAGAATGTCGTATAATTCGTACTTCGTTTTATCCGGTTCTTTCAGTCGGTTACGCTTGACATCATCTTTTCCATTCGCCATGTGCAAACCGTATTTCAAAGTAAGTTCCTTGCAAATACGGGTGCTGCGCAGCCGCTCGTGCCTGTCCGAAATGGTATTGCCGTTGTTGTCTATGCGGTTGAAGGCGATATGCACGTGCGGATGCTCCTTGTCGAAATGTCGGGCAATGAAGAACTGCGTGTCCCGAATGCCCATTCTTTCCATATATTCAAGTGCGATACCAGTCATTATACGATTGGTCAGTCGTGGTTCATCCTCTTTAGAGAAACTCAATGCAATATGTCCGACAGGTTTCGTAACCTTGTTGTTCATCTGTGACTGCGCATTGAAACTCATGGCGATGGTTTCCTTATTTTCCATGAACAAGCCATCGTATGCCACCACCTGCGTCCCCTTGCCTTTGTCAAGAATGTAATCCACCACACCTTTGAAGTCGCTTCCCTTTACGATTTTCGCCATCATATCCCTATCTTGTTCAGAAGTTCATGAATCCTTGCCACCGCCACTTTGCAATCCCAACGGGCTTCCGAGAATCCTCCGGCGTTCGCCTTATGCGCAAGCTGGTTGAGATTGTTCGCCATGCCGCAAAGCTGGCGCACATAATCGGAGTGCTCTTTCGACAACCGTTCTTGCACATATCCGTTTCGGAAACATTCCCTCATGTACTCGCTTGGCGATATGCCCGCCTCATACGCCCGTGTCAGCAGACAGAAGTAATCGGCTGCCGCCATCTTCACACCGATGCGATAGCTCAGTTTTTCTGTCGTTTCCTTTTTCGGGCGACCGCCCTTGTTACGTCCCTTATGTTCCATATTCCTGTTTTCAATGCTGTTACTGTTTATACTGTATAGACCAACGGGATACCACTTTCCGAGATTTGGAAAGTGAGTAGCAAGCGGTTTCGGGACACCCGAAACACAAACTTGCTACCTCCCCAATTCCATCGGATGAATTTCGGGCAGCTCCCGTTTATTACTCCGTTGGTTCATAGTCCCAAGCCTTTCTTCCTGGGCTTAACGATGGTTCGTGGTGGTGGATTGACAGTTTGATTCTGTCGCTTGCCACACAAGTAATCGTTCAGGTCTTTATGTCCGTTGTAGTTGTTGGAAAAGTCGCGGATGCGTCCGGCAAACTCTTTTTTCAGTTCCCAATATGCTTTCCGTCCTGCCTCGTCATTGTCGAGCAGACAGTGGATGCGCTCGTACCCGTGTAGCACGTCTATGGCTTTGGAAACATTGGCAACCGAATTGAGAATGACGTAATCCTGCCCGTCAAGGCTGGGCATGGCCGGGCAGTTCTTCATCCGCAACGTAAGGAATGAAAGGTAGTCCGTCATGCCCTCGAACACGAGGCATTTCTCTCTCGGCTCACCCGCCTGCCGGATATGGCTGATGTCCTTCGGTGCGATGCAGCCCTTGAAGAAACGGTTGCGCACTTCATATCCTCCCGCCACATTCGGGAAACCGATGGCGAAATATGGCTTGCCGTTATGGGTGAAGTGCAATTCCTTACATTCCGACTTTGCCAAGGTGGTATCTATACCCCGTTCCTGCAAGTAGGGTACATAGTCCGAACAGTAAAGTTCCTGCGCCAATGCGATGATGCTGCCGCCTCTGCCCAGTCCGTAATCGAACCACAGATTGTGTTCCACGCTCACCTTGAACGATGCTTCTGTTTCCTGCCGGAACGGGGATTTGTACCAAAGGTTGTTTCCTTGCTGCTTCACGGGCGAGTATCCCAAACTTTGCAGATAGTCCGCCAGTTTGATTGTTTTTGCTTCTTGAATGTTCATAATGTATATTCCTACGGATTTGATGATGGTTGATAAAGCGATGATTTGATGAATGGTGCTATATTCTTATTGGATATCAACACAATAGCCTCTCATCACGCTTTCATCAAAACATTTACCGAAAGAGAAAGCATGTCGGTGGTTTCTTTCTCTTTTCATCAGCAAAATGTCTTTGATGGAAGGTCGATGAGAGCGTAGCAGTCTGTATTCCAATATTTTTATATACTTATTCATCATTTCATCAAAATAATCATAGTGCCTCTAAAAAGGCTCTTGTCACGGTGTAAAACCTTCCTGTCCTGCGCAGCGGAGAGTAACGGCATTCACGGCTGTAGTCCACTTGGTAGGTGGTATATGTGAGGGTGTTGTGGGTAGGTGTCAGTTTCCAACATTCCTGCAATACCTTCCGTACCTGATGTTTCTCCGCTTTGACATACGTATTTGCCAACAGAACGAGTATATCATGCGGACAGAATGAAACACTGTCCACATTCATCGTTGTCATAATATCGAGAAGCAGCTCATACATTTCAATCTCCAACCGGTTGCGGTTGCTGCGGATAATTTTCTGTAAGGCTTCTGTATGCAACAGTGACGGGGCAAACCACATCCGGCTTTCTTTCTCGGTGAATAGCAGCCTGTACTGCAAATGGTAGAGGAAAGCAGGTATCTCAGCTTTCAGTTTTTGCAGGAAGTCGGTATCATCGGACTGCAAGCGGTCTATCTTCCGCACCCAATAGCGTGTTTCCCCTGCGTCTATGATGACGGGCAGATACTCGTTATTGGAACACAGCACGAACTTGGCGAAGAAGCCGATTTCGTCACGGTCTTTCCCTTTGGCTTCCACCTTGTAGGAAAGTGTGGTGCTGAGGTTCTTCAACCGCTCGCTGTCCTCCCTGCGGCTCAACAACACTTCGTCCACCACGATAAGGAGTTTGCCAGCCCAGTCGGAATTGAACTGGCTGCGGAAGTCCTCGTTGGTGTTGAATGTGACATTGTTCTGAAACAGGGCTTTCAGAAAATTCAGGAACGTGCTTTTACCTGTATTACGTTCTTCCGATACCAACAGCAGGATAGGCAACTTCTGAATCGGTTGCAGGTATAGCAGTTGCAGATAGTCCATACCTAATTCGTATTGTTCCCCGAAGATGTGCCGCACCAAAGATTGGATGTGCGAGAAGTCGCCCTCCTGCGGTCGATGGTCTATCGGTTCATAGAGGTTCAGGAACTTGTCCACTATCGGACGGTAATTCACATGGTCGGGGACTGTGCAGAAGCCATCATACTTCGGCACGCTGGCAAGATAGTGTTTGCCATAATCCTGCCGGAGTGTCTCGTTGTTCCACACGATGCGTTTCCTCACATAGTCTCCGTTCAGCCGGGGCTGGTTCACTAACTTGTAGAGGGTCGTACCTACCCGTATGAACTCCTCCTTTCTGATATTACCTTGTTTCATAAGCACTTCATTTTGTTTTAATCAATGCAAAGCTCGGCAATTCGGATAAGACGGATTGACAACTCACGCGTGACTCACGTATGATTTTCTTGGATTTGGCACAAACACATACAAATAAAGTCCGAAGATGTGCCACTCTGACGGGTTCTTCTTCGGACTTGTCGTAATCGGCAATACGCTTATTCGAATACTTATATGAATATATTATCGGCAATAGGAATACGCATAGGTTTCACTACTTTATGTCGTCACATCAATGTATTTATGCCTGATAATTAGACGTTTTCATGCCATTCATGTCCAGCGAAAAGAAGATGCTTGCTTTCTCTTTTCGCATGTACAGCCTTTCAAACAGGAGTTTGCGCACCTGCTCCGCACCGAAGCTGTCGATACGGAATGCAAGCACGACTATAATCTGAAAACTGAACACATCTGCATGACAACCGTTATTCAGCTGTATATACTTTTGTACCTTGTATTCGTTTAACACGCCGCTTTTATATACCGCTCTGATAGCAGCACGGAGTGTCGGGGCGATTACCCCGAACAGCTCCACCAGTTCCGGCTCGCTCATCCATATACCTGAAATGTCTTCTGGCAATATGACGCTGCCGTATTCGTTTATTGTCATGATGCTCCTTTCCATTTCCATACTCATGACACCGTTATACCGTTAAATGTCTTACTCAGTTTATCGCCGAACATCGTCAGGTCGGTATTCAGTTTCTGCGTGGTAATCTTCGCGTATATCTGGGTCGTGACAATGTTCGTATGTCCCAATACACGGCTTACGCTTTCGATCGGCATTCCTTTGGTCAGAGCCAGCGTTCCGAATGTATGCCTTGCACAATGGTACGAGATTTGCTTCTCTATACCGCATTCACTGATAACCTTTTTCAACTGTTTGCACATCGTCCAGTAGTTGATTTTCCCGAACACGGACTTGTCTCCCGAACGGTTCTTGTAGCGTTCGATTATCTGCATGGGAATATCAAGCAGTTTCACTTGGAAAGGGACATCGGTCTTGTGCCGCTTGCCGATTATCCATTTCTCTCCGTTCACTTCCACGATTTCATCCGTGGTCAGTTCCTTCATGTCCACGAAACTAAGGGCGGTGAAGCAGGCGAAGATAAAAAGGTCACGCACCAGTGTGAGTGTGGGATTTTCAAACTCGTGTGTCATGATGGTCTTTATCTCGTCCTCCGTCAGATACTCACGCTCCTTCACGTTCGGGCTGATATGGAACTGCGCAAAAGGGTTTCTCGGTATCAGCCCGTTATAATGCGCACGCATCACCACGCCCTTCAGCCACATGCAGTTGAGCCATATCGTGGCGTTCTTCAGCCCCCGTTCGGCAGTAAGATAAGCCGCAAACTCCTTGATGAAGTCGGGTGTCAGTTCGAGCATCGACATATCCGTGCGCTTGTAGAACGACTTGATGAAAGCCGCCACATAGTTCCTCGCACGCATCATCACCTTGTATGTGCCGATGGTGCGGTCTTTTCCCACACGTTTGAGGAAGTTGGCGCAATCCTTGTCAAACGCCCGGATAAGCGTCTCATACTCGCTGCCGATTCCCTGATAGGCGTTGCGCACCATTTCCGCCGTCACGAACGCCTCTCGGTCGGAAAGTTTCTGGTAGTGCTTGATGATTTGCGCCTTGATGTTGTCAAGGGCGAGGTTGATGTCCCGTGCCCCCTGGCTCTTGCCTTTCGCCCTGTTCCCTTTCACGTCCCAAAGTGTCTTCGGGATGTTCTGCTTGCAACTGAACTGCGCCACAGTCCCGTTGATTGTCACCCGTCCCATGATGGGGACAATACCGTTCTTCTCCTTGCTGCCGTTCACGTAGAACAGCACTTTGAATGTGCTTCTTGCCATACTCGTTTTTTTGATTGCAAAATTAAGTATCAACGAGTTAGACCTTGTAAGCCAAACACAGCCATACGGAGAAAATGTCAGTGCCACGTGTTAAAAATCACATTTCGGCGGGTAATGATTTGAAAACCTAACGGCTTCATAAATCCGCTTTCATTTGCATTACCCCGTTTTTTTGTCTGTCCTCTTTTGTCCTCACAAACGCCTTATAAACAAGCATTACGAAGACATTTCCTCCTTTTTATTAGCCTTTTCCAGAGATTTTTAGTAATTTTGTATCTATTGAAAGCCTTTAGCTAATTAGTGATTGTAGAACCTCTTATGATTATATGATGGATTTAATTTTTATAATTGGAATCGGCCTTCTTTTCACATTGTTAGTCGTGATAGTAGGCATTTATGGCTACCTGCGGATTTTCCCCTGGAGACAAACCGTCCTCTCTTTTAGATCTAATTCATATTGTGAGCCAGATATTCATTTTGCAAAAATCAGAGAACTGGAAGAACAACTGGAAATAGAACGGAAAGCAAAGAAATTTTACAATACCTTATATATATTGTTTGTCATTGTCAATTCGGTTGTCGGTGTTTTGCTAGTATCGGGGTTCATCCAGCAAAAAATAAATCCTTTATTATTGGGCTGGATTGGAATTATCTCTTTGATTTTTACTTTGCTGAACTTTATTATCAGACCGGAAGAAAAAAGGAAGCTGGTGACAAGTAGAATGGCGAAACTTAAATCAGTGATACGTGAATGTAAGGATTTGATAGGAAAATATAACTCTTTGAATTATGCTCCGGGTGTGCTTCGGTATGAAGATGTTTGTGATACAATCTTGAATATGGGCAATGACTGTCTGGAAGAATTGGACAAGGAATATTTCATCTAAGAATTGTTTAAATTTTTATATTATGAATCCAAAGGATGTAGAGAAAATGCTAAGATCCAATCCGGACGTAATAGAAATGAGACGAGGGTTGGAAAACTCCTTTAATTCAATGTTGAAGAATACATTTGAATGGGGATTTTGGGACTTTGACAAGAAGGTAAAATTAACTATTGTCCCTGACCTGAGCTTTAATGCTACTGCACGAAAGGGATTTATTAATGAAATTCAAATCAATATCGGAGTAGTGCCTTTACTCCAAGCTTTGGCTATTAATGTGGCAAAGCTGGACTATGTATGGCCGGATATTCCGTTTGAACCGAAATTTGACCAGGATGAGTCCGTAAAGAATATATATGATATCATCAATGCTTTTTATTATGAAATTGATAAATATGAGCTGGATGATACGCATATAACTTTGATGATGGATAATGAGGTGTTGGGAATCCGATCGGAAATGTCCTATTCTATTTATAAGTTCATGTGGTATTTTCTTATTTTTCATGAGTACGCGCATCTTCTTTGCAAACATTCCACGTTGTTGGGGATTAGTCACCTTCGTGAACTGAATATGGAAGAAGGCACTCTTTCTAATTCAAAGGATGAGGAACCGACCAATAGAGACATGAGGTGGCAGTGGGCCGAACTGGAAGCTGATAGTTTAGCTTCTTTATTATTGGTAGAAACTTTGAAGCTAGAGTCTCTTCCCGATTATGGAAACGAAGAATGGTCGATTGAAGATGGGAAGGTGGCATTGTTAAAAGGAATTTTCCTTTCTATTGGTTTGATGTTCCTTATGTTTTCTTATAAATCTAATTCTATCAGTGGTAACAGATTGAAAAAACATCCACATCCGGGAGTGAGAATAGCAAATGCTTTTGATGTGACAGCCAATTATCTGGAAGCCTCAAAGATCATGAAGCTTGATATCTGTCAGAAGGCAATGGAGGAAGTGTTGGCCATGCTTATACCCATGGGGGAAGAACTGGGCATTGAGGTGTTCAGGGTGATATATGATAATCTCGATTCACTAAAAGATGAAATTATAACCATAAGGAAATCAGTCGGAGATGAATGGGTCAATAAGAATTATAAGGAAATGGCTGATATTCTTATTTCATTAAAAACAAAAATGTCAATGTTTTAGCAGAAAAAGCAGATTTTTCCATGCTGTCTTGAAAATTATTTTTCATTACAGGCCAGTGTTATTCATGAAAAATATGTGTTGTCGATTGATAAAAATGGATATTGTATTTTTCATAGTGAAGATATAGAATGGAAAAGAAGGAATAACTTTGGCTATTGGATGCAGATCTTATTCAAGTTTTTGTCATTGATAGATAAGGGTGCTATTGACTATGAGCATAATGGTTGGAAAGGATTTGATCTGAGAGGTATCGGATGGCTTGCTTCGTATGGGGAGGGAGAAGAACCAGTTATTCTATTTGACCGATTAAACTTTCTATCAGATATGTATCTGTTTTTTCAGGGCGGTATTTTTTACGATTCAGTCAGGATAAGGAACTGTAAGCCTCCTGAAACAGAAATGGATTTTAGCCTGTGTAACTATCTGTTCTCTTTGGTAGAGGATATAACTCAAGCCAGACACTCTGTATTTGTCTCTGTAATGAAAACCGGGTTGAAAAAGCGTTCTCAATTAGGAACTGCCTTGAAGGAATCCATACAGCAGGGAGTGCAAGTGGTTGTGTTCGTGAAAAACAAGATTACAGAAGCAGAGTGGTTGCAAAGGGAGGGGGTGACGGTTCGTGTATCCGAACATTTGACTTTTCAGTTGGTAATGATTGATAAAAAAAGATTTGGTATGGCAGCATCAATTATATGGGTTATGCCACGGAAGAAGATTATGTGGTAAGGTTTTCTGATGAACACTTGACAGCGGAAATGCTGGATGTGTTGTATGGTGTGAGTAGTTTTTTTAGGGGAAGTTTGCATAACAATTAAGCGTTATACTGATGAAAAAGCCACTTATACAAGTTCCCATACAATTTGTGTCTCTTTATTTGTTTTCTGATTTCCGTTTATATAAATTTGCATATTGAATAACTGATAACTTGAAATTATGGATTATCCCAGAGATTATGCTTTATCCAATTTGGATATAAATTTATGTACAGCGTTTGTTATAATGCCCATTAAAGAAAATTTTAATATTTCATTAGGGATTATTTATGAGGTTTGCAATAATTTGGGGATTCAAGCAAAAAGAGCAGATGACATAACAGGACAAGATATTATAATGTCAAATATCCTTAAAGGTATAGCTGAATCAGAAATCATTATTGTAGATATTTCTGAAAATAATCCAAATGTTTTTTATGAATTAGGTATAGCACATACATTGCGAACTAGAAATTCTGTTATTATTATTTCAAAAGAGGATGACATATCAAAATCCACTCCTTTTGATATTCGTCATTGGTCAATTTTGCATTATAGTGAGAATAATCTTCCCCTTTTTAAGTCTAAATTGAAAGAAAAAATATCCCAGTGTAGAAAAACTATAGATGTAAAAGATTACATTAGCCATTTGCTTAGAAATTATACCTTTGAGGAATCTGTTATAGGGGATTTTTATAAAATTGCTAATCAAACAAATGCATCTAACCTAGAATTAGTATGCAACATTCTGTGTTACAATATATCAACAATTCATTGCAATAGAAATTTTATTATTGACTTAAATATTTATCTCACCACATTAGGGGATTACAAGAATGGTATTTTTCAAAAAATAAGTTGGTTGCTCAAATTTTTAATATTTACATCTGATTTCGTTTTGTCGCAATACATAGATACAATTAAAACAAAATTCTTACAAGAATGGCATAGGGATAACATAAGAATGGATGATGCAGATTATTGGAATTTCGTAGCAAATCTTTGTTGTAAAATAATCGAAAAAAAGCATGTAGAAAAAAGTGCAGCAATTTCATGGATGATAAAATATTTATCAAATGCGAGAATGGGACGTATTGATAAGGTTAGAACAAAAATTGAAGATTTTCTGATAAATATAAATGATGAAGAAATAGATAATACATTGGTAAATGTTTTAGAGGGAAAAAATAGGACTGCTAAAGAGAGTGCAGTGGATATTTGTGGTCAAAAACCAATTTATAAGGCAATCGATAATTTATTGAAGATACTTAAAACAGAGACAGATCCACACCTTATCCGAAGTAGTATTAATGCTTTAACAAGGATGGAAGTTAAGGCCGCAGGTCCATTAATATACAATTGGATGGAAAATAATAGAGATAAATGGGGTGAGCAAGCTGTTTCAGCTTCATTGATGCATGTGGCTGAAAGTGCGTTACAAAGATTAGATTTGGATTCATATAATCGATTAATTGAGATGAAAAAATAAAAAATGCATCCATTTTTAATAGAATCAGATAAAACAAAGTCTCTTTATCTGATTCTATTTTTGGGAGACTTTATTTCAAATAGGTGACAACATCCACTGTTTCAGTGTCAAATCTACCAAAAAAATTACTGTTATTGAATTTTATCTTTAATTGTTCTTGCTTTTTTAGGTATTTTTCCTTGTTAATTTTACGGTATAGTTGTTTATCCGCAGGATGTCCTAAATGAAAACAAAAAATATCTGTATAAGCTAATATTTCATACCTATAACTGTTTACACATAATCTCATAATAAGATCCGTATCTTGATATAACCAACCTTCATAATTTTCATCGAATCCACCTAGCAAGTTAAATACATCTTTTCTTATAGCTCCAAAGTTTCCAATATAAGTAAACTCACTACAATTCCTATTTCCAGTTGAACGTTCAATAGACTGAGGTAAAAATGACTTGTTTTTTAGAATCTGCAAATTGTGATTCATTTGAAAATCCAAAGAAAGGTATTTATGCCATTCTGTAGTTGTCCAAAATCTTTTTGCACCACAACAAAAGTCATTAAATTTCATTATATCTATAACTTTCTGAAAAAAATCGTTACGTCCAATAACGACATCATCATCCATAAAAATAATAATGTCGCTTTTAGTTCTTTGTACTCCAAGATTTCGTGCATAGGCAATATTAACAGGTTTACGGAGTCCGTCTATAACTTTTACTAAATCACCAAAATAATGATTGACTTGTTCTTTAACACCTGTATTAGGTACGTTTTCTACAACATATATATTCTGTGGTTGTACAGATTGAGCTAATATAGATCTTAAAGTATAACATATAGAGAAATGAGTTTCTTCTACATTTTTAGAAGTCGGTATTACTACATCAAAAGCATCCATAATTTCAAGTTATCAGTTATTCAAAAGCGACATTATGGACTGATTTATAGTTGATTGATATTGAAAAGTCGTTTCTTCGCAGGAAAAACTCTAATTCATGAAATTATGATAGAATCGGAAGCGAATAGTTTTCAGCAGATAACAATAGACAAAGTTATTGCTGATTTTCTTTTTCATTGTCAATATGAGAAGAATTTGAATGGAAAGACGATTTATGCTTATCGGTCTGATTTGCATATGTTTGAAAAGTATATGCGAAATTCATATTCTTCGTTTTTATTTGAACAGGTGTCAAAAGATATGTTGAAAGGGTATTTGCGACATATAGCAACTTACAAACCAAAAACGGTAAAAAGGAAATTGGCGTCTTTGAAGGCTTTGTTTAACTATTATGATTATGAGCATGATGACTTTTTGAATCCCTTCAGGAAATTACACATCCGCTTTAAAGAACCTTATGTTCTTCCGACAGTGATGACGGGAGATGAGGTGAAAACAATACTCAAGTATCTTTATAAATTGAGAACGGATAATCCGAATACGGGGAATTATATGTATAAGGCCCAAACAAGGGATATCGCAGTAGTGGAACTTTTGTTCGCTACCGGAATCCGGGTTTCCGAATTGTGCGAGCTGACTTGTAATGCTGTTGATTTGAAACAGGCAACAATCAAAGTCTTTGGAAAAGGAAGCAAGGAAAGGGTGATACAGATTTGTTCGACAGAGGTTTTGGAAATACTTAAACAATATGAACAGCTGTTTGCCCCTTCTGAATATTTTTTTGTAAACAGACTGGGAAACAGGCTTTCCCCGCAATCTGTCAGAATTTTGATCAGGAGATGTAAGGAAGAGACCGGATTGGAAAAGAAAATCAGTCCGCATACTTTCCGGCATACTTTTGCCACCTTGTTGCTGGAAGAGGATGTGGATATAAAATATATTCAGAACTTATTGGGACATAGTAGCATAACCACTACACAAATATACACTCACGTGAATATGAATAAGCAGAAAGCACTTTTGTCTTCCAAGCATCCACGTAAAAAAATGGATTTGGAGGGATAAGCAACAGGAGGGCTGCGTACTGTGTGATAAAGTTGTGCGGTTGGTCATTTTCAGAGGTAATGTAGCCTGTCGGTTCTATTGCACATGTTATCTGACGACTTTTGATGACATCTGACGACTTTGTTTTTCTCATTCCAGGTATTAATATGTTCTTTGTCTTGTGTGGTAACAGTGAGTCGGTTCATGAAAAATGTCATGCTATGAACATACAGGAAGCAAAGAAAATCAGGCTTGTTGATTTTTTAGGAGGACTGGGGCATCACCCGGTCATACAACGCGGGAACAGTGTGTGGTACAAGTCTCCTTTCCGGATGGAAAAGGAGGCTTCCTTCAAGATTGATCTCCGGAAAGAATTGTGGTATGATTTCGGTCTGGGGAAGGGCGGGGATATTATTACCCTGGCTAAGGAGATTTACCAGACAAATGATATAAGTCTTGTGCTACGGTGTATTGAAGATAAAAGGGCGGTTTTGAAACCGGTTACAATCTCCTGCCCTGTGGAAGAGGCGGCACCCGCCCTTCAGGAGTTGAAAATCAGGCCGCTTGCCAACCGTATATTGCTTGCTTATCTGAAAGAACGGTGCATTGATGTGGAAACGGCGGGGAAGATATGCAGGGAGGCTTCCTTCAAGCGGAACGGAAAAAATTATTTTGCCATTGCCTTTCCCAATATTTCCGGTGGGTATGAGGTGCGGAACAGGCTTTTTAAGGCTTGTATCTCCCCCAAGGATATTACTTGTATCATGAATGGACAGGAAACAGGCAGGTGTTATGTGTTCGAGGGATTTATGGACTATCTGTCTTTTGAGTCGGCCTTTCCTCTTTGGGCGAAGGGGGATTGCCTGGTGCTGAACTCCGTCAGCAACTTGCCGAAGGCTTTTTCCTTTCTTTCACGATATGATGACATTTACAGCTGTCTGGATAATGATGCTGCCGGAAATAATACGGTGATGGCGATGAGAGAAAAATATGGCGGCCGCGTACATGACCTTTCACAGGAATATGCCGGTTATAAGGATTTGAATGAATATCTGTGCCGTAAGCGATGAAACGTATGATTGTTGGAAGGATTATGTGAGGGGGGTATTGAATGTCGTTTTGAATGATAAAACTACAGAATCATTTTTCATTCTTGATTATTTTCGTTATTTTTGTGCCGATTATTAATTAAATAAAGGTTTATATGAACGAATTGTTGACTCAAATACAGGATGTATATGCCGCATTTTCTACCGATGCTGCGCTTCAGATTGAAAAGAATAACAAGGCCGCAGGTACTCGTGCCCGCAAAACTTCGTTGGAATTGGAAAAACTGATGAAGGAGTTCCGCAAGCTCTCTCTGGAAGAGTCCAAAAAATAATTTCTTCTTTTCTGGTTATCTTTACTTGCAGTTGCGGGATGTCGGTTTGTGAAAAGCCGCTCTCTGCTACTCTTTTGATATTTTTTGACAGTACAACCAAAACGGATGCTCCAATAGGCTTGGATTATAGTCGGTTGCGGTCCGTAATGGTTGTATTGTCCTGCAAATATGGGTTAGGGATGTTCCCTGTCTTGTTCGTTTCCCGCCCACAATGTCCGGTAGTCTTGGCAAATCCTTTCGTAATCTTCCGGCTTCAAGTGCGGGAAATTAGTGGCATACATATATTGAAGGTCTTCCGGCGTCAGTGCCGGATCTTGTCTTAGGATGTCATGGATTTCATCCTCGCACTCATAACGGTCGTTGAATATGCCCGTATGCGGATAGACAGCGGTACAATCCTCAATGATATGCTCTACAAATAGCAGGCCTTTCATCAGGTCTTTCTTGACCGTTATCTCGTGGTCTGAATGGGCGTTGTAATAACCGCAACTCAGATTGACACAGCTGACGCCCATCCCGTTTCCTTTCAGGACCGTTACGTCGGTCAACAATCCGTTGTTCTCCTTATAACCCCATTCTTCCGGTTTTACCGCTTTTATGAACTCATCCGAACAAAGTTCCGAGAAACCGATGCTTGTAATCAGGTCGGAATTGCCTTTCCGGTCGGGCTGGATGACAAACCGTACGTCGTTGAAAAAAGGCATGTCTGCGTTGGAACTGCCCGCGCATCCGGTTTCCTCCTCCCTGAAGAAAGCTATTTTAATGGTATCGTATTTTTTCAGGCATTCCAGACAGATGAATATTCCGTTCTTGTCATCCGCCCCCGGATTCTCAAACCGCCTTTTGCCCGGGGAATAGCCGAAAATGATGTCCTTTGTCTCTATCGCCTTGAAATCCTTGGAGTGGTGGCAGTGTGCCACCTGGTCGATATGGCTGACCAGGCAGGGATAGTTTTCCCCCGTTCCTTTTATCACATAAAGATTTCCGTATCGGTCCTGTGAAACGGATATGTTACCGGGAAGTGTTCCGATATAGGAACGGAGGAAACGTATCATATTCTGTTCCTTTCCGCTCGGGCTGTGAATGTTATACAGCTTCTTTAGCAATTGTGTATTCATGTTCTTTTTCATTAAGTTTGTAACCATAGGGAAGACCGGTGCCGGGATTGAGCGTATCAAACGCCTCTTTGTCAAATATCCATGCCTTTCCGTCCTTTACCAATTTGTCCAATGTCCCGGCGGTGATGCTTGTATCCTTATACTTGTTTTCCGCATCCGTCCATACCTGAATCCGGGTGATGTCGTCCTCCTTTTCAAACCACTCATCGTCGTATTCGGAATAATACCAGTTCTTCCGCTTGAATTCCTTCTCCGCTTTTTCCATGCACTTGCCACAACAGTACTTCTCGCCGGTCAGGTGCGATTGCAGGGCATCCCTGTGCAATATCCATTCCTGGCATTCATCACAAGTTGTACAGTCATCATCATGGTGGTATTCGTATATTGATTTTATCCATACAAAATCGTTCAGGTTTTCCGTATCCACATGGATTTGCGCACCGTTCCTGTAGCACAGCCGGGTTTCTTCACAATAATATCCATGATAGTCATCCCATTCATCCCCGTCCTCATCCCCATTGAGGTTGATGTCTGTGGTGTCAAGGTCGTGAGAATATTCTTCCGGTTCATAATTATAGGCTTTTTTCTTACTATGATTATACCATTTGAAGGAATCCTGGTAAGAGAGCGTGTCGCGTATATCCAATCGGCAATCGATTTCAAACTTCTTATTTTTAAGGGAGTTTCCGGAAATGTCCACAAAAGCATCCGCATCACTGCATGATGCGCCGATAACTTTATATCCGTCTATGTATTCTCCATGAATCAGCTTGTCAATCAGCAGCCTTTTCAGCGTGTCGTCCTTATTGGAGGCGTATTGCCTTTCCAACAACCTCCATTTTTTACCGTGTTGGTCTGTCACGTCTGTAAACAGGATTGCCCTTGCTACGATATAATCATGTTCGTCTGTGATATAGGCGGCCTTGGCATTCACTGAATAGGCATAAAACTCATCCCTGTTCCTGCCCGTCATACAGGAACCGAAATCACCCTTGCATTTCCAATAGTCATATATCTTGTCAAACCGGTTGTCCACATGCAGTTTCAGACCGGAACCATGCCCGTAGGCATAGGTGTACCATTGCCGGGTGAAGACATCTCCGGAAAGCCAGTTCAGGATTCCCGGGGAAAGCAGCTTCCCAATCTCCGTTTTTTCATTTCTTTCGTTTGAACCATAATCTTTCTTTTTTGATTAAACATGACCGACTTGGCAAAAGCCAGTATTTCTATTTCTTATATGCCCCGGTTTGCTTTTTGCCGTGATTGCGCAAGGCTTGGAAGGAAAAAATACCGGAGCGAAGCGAGGATGATTTTTTCCTTCCAACCAGTCCGGAGGAGCGCCTTGCCCAATCGAAGGCAAAAGGCGACCTTTGCAGGTAAAAATTGAAATACGATATGAATGGTCTTGTAAGAAATTGTACGGCAGTGATGTACGACGGCATTCGTGGACTGTCCATGTACATGCCGCATTGTACGGCAGACATGGTAGGGAAATCCGACAGTCTGTCCGGGCATAAGTGTCATGTGCGGTCTGCCATGGAAAAGAAAAACCGTCCGGTAGACAGACGTGGTGCCGGATTCAGTCGAACGCTTCCATCCGGTTGGTTTCCAGCAATGCCAGGACATCTTTCTCCTTGTACAATAATTTGCCTCCTATCTTGTAATAGGGTATTTTTCCGTTCAGGCGGTAGTCCGCCAGTGTCCTTCGTGTCAGTTTCAGTTTTCCGGCAAGTTCGCTGTCCGTCATGTAACGGTCGCCGTTCAGTAGCGGACGGAACTTTTCCGCCTGTATGTCCAGAAGGCGGGACAATGTGTCAATGTTCCGGAAAAACTGCCTGATTTCCGGACTTTCCTTGGTCAATAGTGATTGTGCCATTGTATCTTTCCAATTAAAGGATTACCTGACGAATCGTATTTTCCATAAAGCGGATGATGTCCTGACGCCTGTAATATACTTTGCGGTCTATATGGCTGTAAGGGAGCGCCCTGCGTCTCCGGAGCTGTAACAGTTTTCCGGGGGAGACTCCCATCAGCATACATGCTTCCTGGTTGTCTATCCAGTCATCCATACTTCGGGAATTTTCCCCGCATATTTCCCACACTTTTTTTGCAAGGGCTTCCAAGGCCCTGTTCATTTCCAAGAATGTCTGTGCTTCAATGGTTACGATTTCCATACGTTTCTCTTTTTTGTCCGGTACGAAAATAGGGATGGAATCCCTTTCCTCCAAAAAGGTGTCTGTAAATGTCATCAGACGGCATCAGATGGCAAGGGGAGCGAAAATGTGAAATATTTAAATGCCCCCGAGAAAGTAGCAAGCAGGAATTGAACAGGATTTTAGTCCCTGTTTAAATTTTCTTCAAAAGGGAATGACTTGCAGGCCTTTTCCGATAAAAACAACTATATTTATCCGCCATCAGGATTTTAACCTTTGAAATGTTTATATTATGGAATTGATTGTGAATTTGTCGGTGATATTGTTTTTTATCGGGCTTTGGATGTATGCCCGGTATTGGAGAAGAATGTGCGGGAAGGCGTTCTGCCAATATGCGGCTGCCTGCTGCGGGAGAGAGGAAAGAGAAAAGCTGATGCGGTATGCCATAATAGCGGGAAACCGTCATGCCCCCTTGTTGTATGCGTTGACTTATCCCGAACGGTTTGACAAGGCCCGGCCGTTACGCTTGTTTGAATTCAGGGGAATCCGCTGTGTGTTTGCCGGATATTATTTCCCTCAACGTTATGAAAACTGGCTTTGTGACGACCAGTCCGAATTTGTCCAGAAGGTGTATGATTTCAAGGAGGGGAGAGACCCATGCCGGAATTGTTTCTCGCAGGCGTTCCGGGTTCTTTCCGTTACCGGAGATGTGACCGCCATGTTTATGCCATGCAGCACTTCCCGGCGCTACCATCGACGTTTTTCCGGTATAGCCGCTTTTCTGGAGTCCGGGGGCTATGCCCAGTCGGGGCTGGATTTGATATGTATCACGGAAGACAGGGAGAGCAAACATACTTCTGGAAGACGTTCCGGAGTGGATACGGCCAATTATATGATGGCGAGGGGGCTGCGGGGGAAACGGGTCGTAATCGTGGATGACCTGCTGACCAGCGGTGACAGCCTGCTGGAGTATGCCCATAACCTGGAAAGGGTCGGCGCCATAGTGACAGGCGCTGTCTTTCTGGCCCGTACGTTCCGGATGCCCCCGCCGGCAACAGTCAGACGGGTTGTCTGGAAACATCATTTATCGGCGTTGCTGACAGGAAAGTAAGACGGCGGGCATGACTGTACGCGATTTGTAAAGTTTACAATACCCCCTTTACAACTTTACACTTTGTCTTTTACAATAATACGCGGAATAAAATTTGTATTCTTTTCTAATTGTTTTATAATCAGGATATTCGTTTGATGCTTTTTGTGAAGTGCCGGCTGACGGCACGTTTTTTTCACTATGAATGGCATATACTCTTATCAGTGCGCACAAGAAAGGGTATTCCAGTAATAACCTTTAAAATACAGGAGAGACATGCCATGATGTATATAGACAATGAAGTGCTTGAGAAAATGATTATGACCATAGTGGAAGGGTTTGACCGGATGGAAAAGAAACTGGACAGTATGATGCGTGTGAAGGACTGCATGGATGGTGACAAGCTGCTGGACAACTATGACCTGGCCAGACTGCTCGGGGTGTCGTTGCGGACAGTGGCCCGTTACCGGGAGAAAGGGCTGATCCGGTATTATCAGACGGATGAGAACGGGAAGAACTTTTATCGCAGTTCGGATGTGCAGGAGTTCCTGCAACAGCGCGGGAAGAAAAAATAGAGAATGTTTTATTTCACAATGAGGAAGTTATGTTAACTTTGCACCTGAAATACATGTTATGAAGACAGATATGAAATATGCGGTGGCGGTCCTGGTGGACGGTGACAACGCATCCTTCGAGAATTTGGAGGATGTGATGGGGTTTGTCTCCCGCCACGGAAATGCCATTATCAGACGGATATACGGCGACTGGACGCGGAAACCGCTTTCCGGCTGGAAGGATGCCGCCGGAGAACACGGTTTCCGGCTGGTACAGGCCTCTTCCTTTGCCTCCGGGAAAAACACCACGGACATCGCCCTGGTCATAGACGCGATGGATATTCTGCGTGACGGACTGGCCGACTGTTTCTGTCTGGTTGCCAGCGACGGTGATTATACCCTGCTTGCCCAGCGGATACGGGAAGCCGGCCTGCCGGTATTGGGATACGGTGAAGGCAAGACCCCGGCACCGCTGGTACGCGCCTGTACTGAATTTCTGTATGCGGACCGCATGGAAGGGAAGCCGGTGGAGAATACGCCCGGATACTTTCTCCGGCGGGATATGGAATATTTTGACAGGGCTTTCGAGGAGGCCGCCGACGGTAAGACGGAAGTTCCTCTCTCGCTGATCGGAACCGCCCTGAAAAGGATGATGCCCAAGTTCAAGATAAAAAGATACGGTTGCAAGACTTTGGGAAAACTGTATGAGAAACTGGACCGTTATGAGCTGGTCCGGACGGAAAAAGGAGTGGCGGGGGCCGTACGGTTGAAACGCTGAACGTTTTTTATAAAGGGTGACCGAAACCCCGGTTTAGTCCGGATGAGCTTTTGATTTGAAACTTGAACCTCCTTAAAGGCAGAAAGAAGAGCCGTATCATTGCTTAAAACAGAGCTTGATACGGCTCTTTTCAGGTCTTGCAGTTACAATCTGTAGCTTTTCAAAGAGTCATTTTAGTTTTGACACCCTCTGGATTTTTCAATTCGGGCATTATGACGCTCTCTTTTCCGTTTATACCGGGATGGGATTCACCCGTAGCGTGTCAAGGTTGAGATAGGCTCCCCGGTAAAAGGTTCTTCCTTCCCTGAACATGCGCCAGAGGATGTCGCAGCCGGTTTGTGCCAGCATGGAGTTGATGAAGAGGTCCTGCTTCTGCAATGCTTCCGCCAGCGAACAGCTCGGTCCGGAATCCTTCTCCTCAATGGTGGAATAACTTGTCTCCTCGGTAATCACATTCATTCTGGGTATGGTGTGGTACTCGGTGGAGGCGGGCTGATGTATCTTGTTCCGGATATTGCCTATCAGAACCTGCCCGGTTGTCTGGGCATTGCCGAAATCCATCCAGTAAATCGGTGTCTTTTCGTCATTGTGCGTATTCTTCCTGTGGTGCTTCAGGAGTCTCCACAAGTCAAGCCGGGAACGGATGTTGTCCGTGCAGGTAATGATTATATTTGCCAGTCTGGGACTGTCACCGTCGTGTTTCCGCCTTGACGGGAAACTCTTTCCTTTCGCTTCCCAGGTGTAGCCGAAGAACCGGTTGATACGGGTGACAAGCGCCACAGCCTTGTTCAGCCCGGTTTCCGCCTCGCTGAACAGCTGTCGTCCGATGTTCGCTTCGGTAACGGTATCGGGGTCGAAGACCGTGACATGCAGTCCCGGATGGCCGAGCGCCTGCAATGCCATGCCCATACGTGCCAGGCAGGTGACTACCTGGGAGCCTGTGCCTCCTGCCCCGATTACGAAAACGGTTACCGGATGATAGGGATTGAGGAGGTATTGGTCTGTGTAATGTATTTTTCTCATGACAGTATATCTTTTAGCTGTTTGTTTGCCGGTTTGAGCTCGTCATTGTTGAACGGCCGCTCCCGTGCCTGCTCCGTTACCGAGACCAGATTGCCGCGTGTCGGATTTTCACTTCCTCCCAGGTGCGAGAATTCGCTGAGCCAGAAGCGTTTCTCCCAATATTCCTGAAGCGCGTGGAAGTCCATATTTTCCGGTTTTACCAATGTGGAGCTGCCCAGGCACACACTTCCGCGCGTCACATTGAAGAAAGGCGCCAGATAAAGCGGCGTGTCCTCTTCCGGTGTCCGCCCCTTGTAGGCGAATATGGTCATTCTCTCGTTTTCAATGATGTAGACAACTCCCGGCAGATGGAATACGCCATCCTTGATGTTCAGGCTGTCCTTGAAGAACATCCGCCGTTTTCCCGGCGGGTTGTACCATATATATTTCTCATGCCCTTTCCGGGTGTCGCACCATAACATGTTGGAAGGCAGCCTGCCGTGGGGTACATTCTGTCTTTCGTCCGAATAGGATTCCACCAGGGCGTTCATGAACTCATATGTGACCGGAATGCCCGCTTCCATTCTGCCCGCCTTGTTGATGGGACGAAGCTCAAGGTAATTCTTTCCGGTTGCATAAGCGCTTTCCCTGTATTCATAGGCAATGAGCGCCGCTTTGGGCACCATTATCTCCTGCATCTTCTTGGTCAGTTCATTCATCTCTATCTGATTTTTGATTTGAAATTTTGATTGGGGGAATTAAAAGGAGCCGGCTATATGCTGCATGAACCTCTGCATCCACTTAGAGAGCCTTTCCGGGTAATCGTCCATGCGGAACAGCCTGTCCGTTTCCGGTGTCAGGTACATGTATGTGACCGGGGTGATGGTATAGGTTTCACGGCAGTCCGAATTGAAATAAGACTCCATGTTTTCTGCCAGCATATCATTGTTGGAGTATGCCAGCATGATTTGGGTGTCAAGTCCTATCGGTGGAAAATCCGGTTCTTTCTCATACGCCCAGTCGTAATAGTACTGTATGAGACACGGGCTGTCCGGTGTTATCAGTTCCAGCCCCTCGCTTACCAGTCCGAGGAGGTCCCGTTCCCTCTTCGCTTCTGTCCGGCATTCCCGTATTTTGTCCTCCAGCCGTACACAGAACGGCTTTCCCTCCATCCGCTTGAACGCTTTTGAGATTTTTCCGTTATCATAGGATTCCGCCAGCAGGCTGTTTCGCCTGACCTCCTGCGGCGAGGCGTCCGGGTCACGGTTCTTCCAGTCACGCAGTTCTTCCAGTGCCAGTTCGTAATACCATGTTTCCTTGACCATGTTCAATCCGTGGTGCCGGATGAACCGACGGATGAATTCGCGGACGATGCACCGTACCGGTACGGAGATTTTCTCTATGAAATCAATGGGAATCCAGAACAAGGTGTAATCCGGCCATTCATGGAACCTGTACAGGCAGAAGTAAAGCCTTCCCGCCTTTTCCTCCAGATTGACCTGTTCGGGCAGCGCCTCGTCCATTGCCCGGTACAGTCCGGCGATGTTCATGCGGGGACTGCCCCCTTTCCGTGGACGGAAAGGGAGCTTTATCCCCATCAGCCCGGCATATCTTAATGCCGACCGGTAGAGGAAGTCAAAATTCTCGGATGTCGTGAGATTTGTTTCGGTTTCATCCGTTTCGTTTTCCATGCAATAATCGGTCGCAATGGGGGAAACTTTCCCGGTCAGAAAAGCATTACGCTTTCTGCCGGTGGCAATCTCCGTCTTTTTCGGGAGGTCACGCCCCGGCTGACATTTGAGGAACCGGCTTCTCTGATTATCAGGCCTGCCAGGTTTGCCGTCAGGGATTTCGGTAATAATCTGCATGTTTCCTTCTTTTGGTTGTTTCTCTTTATTTTCGCCATATCCCTATCCTTTTGTCCCGATGGTTGTCTTGAACCGGTAAACCGTCCTGTCATTCTCCCATTCCGGCCCGTGCACGGTAGCCGTGGTCAGTTCGGGATAGGTCATGGAATAGAAGTCCATCACTTCGGAAGGGGACATGTTGCTGTCCGGATCTGCCAGTTCCATTTCTGTAGAATTTTTCTTCATTTTGAATATTCTCTGCAATCCTTTGATTTCAAGTGCCATAATTTTTTGTTTTTATAAGGTTTAACAACATACCGTTTCCATTTGCGCCTCATCTTTCATCCGGTATTCTTCCGGAAAGTCAAGGTATTCGGCATAAGGGTCTTCCCGGAGGAGTTCCCTGTCACATTCGTCATCCTTGTCAAAGCTGTACATTTCCGCCGGCTGCGGTTGCGACCTGTACTCGCGGTTCCCGCTGTTTCCCGGTGCGGCCTGTACGGAGACATTCTGCGGTTGCGCCGGGACCGGTTGCGGCCATTGTCCTCCGTATACGGGCTGCTGCGGCATGTGTACGGGCTGATGGAACTGTATGGCCTGCGGCATGGTCTGCGATGCCTGCACGGGCTGTCCGGGAGGTATCTGACCCCGTTGTTCCGCATAAGGATGAGAGTAAGCCGGTCTTCCGTCCGCTCCATATTGGACCGAAGGGGCAGGCTGTGTATATTGTACCGGTTGCGGAGGCTGCTGTTGCGGTACGTTTTGGGGCATGGCAGCTGCCGGTTCCGGCTCGAAAATCAGCGCCTGTCCGTCTTGCCGGCGTAGTGGTTGTGCTTCCTGTTGCGGTTGTGACGCCTGCATAAACGGTTCCTCTCCGAAAAGGCTTCCTTCGGAGGCTTTTTTCTGCACTTCCGCCATTTTTGCGTCAATGTCCTTCTGTCTGTCAGGTGTGGCCAGTACCTTCGCCTGCCTGAGCCACGTCAGCACCTCGGAATAGCGTTTGCCGGCGGTCGCCTCATCCGCCTTTTTCAGCAATTTTTCCATTTTCTCCCGTTTTTCCCTGACCTCCTTCGGTTCCTTTTCCAGCGGGGATTTGGCGCCCTTGTTCTGCGACGCCGCCTGTTCCGCCTGTTTTTCGAATGTCTCCAGGTTGGTGAGGATGCCCTGCGCTTTCTGTACGGGAGTGCTGATGGCTTGAAGGAACTCCGCATCCAGTTCCTCCGGAGTGCCATTCAATACCAGGGGAACGATTTGCCCCCCGGCTTCGCCTTTCAGTCCGGTGCGGCGGGGCATGACAGCCACGGTCAGACGGTTGTCGACTTGCCGGATACTGAAACTCAGGTCAGTGCCGGCTGTAATCATTCGGTTGATAGCTTGAAAAAACATAGTGGTAAAATATTAAAGTATTATACATGCGTTTCGTTAAAAAAATCCTTCAGGATTTGCCGCCTGTCGGGTTTTGAGGCGATGCCTCTCAACGGTTCCAGATAGTACCCGATATGTTTCGGTCCGTCCACTGTGCCGGGGATACGTTTTTTAGTCGGTCTGATACGGTGTGTGGCGGGCCATGCGGCCGGCATGACCGGAGCCGGGGAAGAAAATGTCGCTGTTCTCATGTCTTTGAAGGATTAACGGTTATACGAACATGCCTGCCAGAAGCAGGACAAGAATTATTTTTATGACAAAGGAAAGGGTCCTGAAAAAGAATCCGATGATTGTTCCCGAGAAGAGGAACAGGACGATGGTGTACACAGGGACGATCCCCTTGTTGTAAAGCAGGCATATTCCTGCGAGCAGGACCAGCGCTACCGCTTGTCTGCTGATTTTTTCGATGAGTTGCAGTTTCATGTTCTTTATAATTTTAAGTATGAATAATCCCATCGGGATATGTTTTCCCGATTTTATAGGCTCCCGTCCCTTGGATTGCCTTTTTGCGCAAGGCTTGGGGAAAGAAAATACCGGAGCGGAGCGAGGATGATTTTCTTTCCCCAACCAAGCCCCTGAAAGGGGCCGCCTTGCAGCAAATAATGAGGCAATCCAAGACCTTTGCCGCTTAAAAGCGGAAAAACTATCCTGCCGTCTTGTCCGGACCGGAATCAGGCCGGCTCTAAAAAAGAAAAGAGGCACGGGCCTCTGATGACGCCTGTACCTCTTTCCTCTTTTGTCTGTCTGGAATCCGGATGGCCGGTAAACCTCCGCGGGTCATTCCTCCGGGCGTTGGATCCGGCGGATTTCACCGGTAATCCCCTTCACCAGTTCCAGTACACCGTCCAGAAATTCCTCCGGTGTCCGTTCGCCCCGCTCTATCTGCGCCAGTTCCGCTTCCCAGCCCGAGGTGAGGGAGGCGTCGGCTATTTTCATGCCCCGTACCGTTTCGTAGAAAAAGAGCCCCTTGGGAGTCGGAATGACGTATTTCCCCGAATAACGGATATATTTGCGTTCGAGCAAGGTGCGGATGATGTTGGCTCGTGTGGCTACCGTTCCCAGTCCGTTCCTGTCCATGAATCCGACCAGTTCCGCATCCGTATAGGGGGAGGGCGGCAGGTTTCTCTTGCGGATGATGCTGCAACCGGCCACCTCTACCAGTTCGTCCCGGGACAGCTCGGGAAGGGAGAGGCTGGAAAAGCCTTCTTCCGCGATGAGGTGTTCCCTTCCCAAGACGCCGGTCCATCCTTTTTCCAGTATGCGGTATGTCCGGGTACGGAATTTGTGCGCGGCGCATACCGCATCGACCGTGGTGTATTCCACCTTGCAGGATGGCGAGAAAGCTTCGAGCATCCTGCCTACGATGAGCGTATAGACCTGCATCTCCTCCCTGGCCAGGTCGCCGGGTGACATGCCGGTGATGATGATGGCATGGTGCTCCGTCGTCTTCAGCGGGTTGATGACGGCCTTTGCGCCGGCAATATCCAGCCGGTCCGCATACGTCCGGAACTCCTTGCGCGCCAGCATCTTTTCCATGACGGCGGGAAGCGTGGCATACACATCCTCCGGCAAAAATCGGCAGGCAGTACGCGGATAGGAAATCAGTTTCTTCTCATACAGGCTCTGTGTGATTTCCTGTACCTGTATGGCGGTCAGGCCATGGTAGAGGTTCGCATCCGTCTGAAGTCCGGTCAGGTCATACAGAGCCGGAGCCCGAACCTCCTCCGTCCTGCGGCTGACCGCCGTGATGCGGGCTTTCCGTGCCGCCTTGCAGTCCTCGTACAGCTCCGTCGCATTCCGATGCTCCTCAAAATCTTCGGTGCGCCGCATCTTGATTATCCGGTTGTCTTTGCAGATGCTGATGAATACCGGCCAGCTGTCGGCACCTATGTGGTTCTCCCTTTCCCGATAACGTCCGCTTATGGCCGCCAGCACAGGTGTCTGCACCCTGCCCAGCGAGTTGTTTCCGAAGCCTACCGCCTTGCACACGGCATAACTTGAATTGACTCCCAGCATCCAGTCCGCCCTGTTGCGGCTGTCTGCCGCCAGGAACAGGTTGTCGAACTGATGGCACGGGCGGAGGTTCGCCATGCCCTCCAAAATGGCCTCATCCGTCAGTGACGAGATCCAAAGGCGGAGACAAGGCTGCTTGCATCCGAGGAAGCGGTAAAGGTGGCGGAACAGCATTTCCCCCTCGCGGGAGGCATCGGTGGCCGCAATGATCGTGTCGCATGCGTCGAACACTTTGGCTATCACTTTCAGTTGGAGCACCGCGTTGATGTCGGGATTCCATCCGGTATCCGTCTTCATGTTCTTCACCGTCAGGTAAGGAGGCGGGACCAGCGGGAAATCCTCCCATTCCACCCTCGCTTTTCCGGAATCCTTCGGCATCGCCAGGGAAAGCATGTTGCCGAATGTCCATGTCACCATGTAGCCGCCTCCGGTCATGTAACCGTTCTCTTTCTTATGGGCGCCTACCACTCTTGCTATCTCTCTGCCCACGTTGGGCTTGTCAGTCAATATTGCAATCATATTCTTTTTTTCTTTTTATGTACTCCGTACCGTCCGGCACGGAGTACGTGTCCAACTTCTTCCGTCTTATGCTTCCGGTTCCTTTTCCGGGCTGATTCCCTTGATTTCCAGGACCGGTTTTCCACCGGGTCCGGGTACCAGTCTCAATGTGGCGTCCATGCTCAGGTCGATGACCGGGGTACGGAACTTCAACGGAATGGCTTCCGTCTCCATGCCTTGCAGCAACTGCTCCATGCTGCCGTCCGCCTCCAGCTGTTCCTTGCTGAGCCCGAGGGTCTTCAGAACGTTCCACTCCATATCTTCCGCCTTGAGGCGGGTCTTCTGATTCGTATTCATACGTTTCTTGATTTTGGGGTTGTTTGTAAAGTCATTTTCTCTGTCATTTCCGGTATCATCCTACATGGCCTGTTTCGCGCTTTTCTTCTGCTCCTGTTGTTGGGCATTGTCTGCCTGTACCGCCCGGCGGGAAGTGTCCCTCCGGATATCCGGATTGTCCTGGAAATATTGCAACTGCCCGGAACCGGGGTTGACTTTCAGGTAGGAGCTGAACTGTTTTCCGTTGCTTTTCAGGTCGGAAATGAGAATGGCCTTTCCGTCCTGGAGGTTTGCCCTCTCCTGCGCAGTGAACACATGGCCGTACACTTCCGCCGGGATGCGCGGTGCCTGCTGCTCGTTGAACCCGTCCGGGGTACGGGAGTATTGCGGGTTGCCGGTGGTCATGTTCAGCTTGACAAAGGCGGAGAACTCCTCTCCCTTGCGGTTGACCATGTTTTCCAGAAAGACCGGCTGTCCCTTGCGGAGCAGCTCCTTGTCCTCGTGGGTGAGCTGCACGTTGCAGATCTCCTTCGGGATGTAGATTTCGCCTGTCTCCGGATTGTGGCGGGTATAGTTCGGACGTCCCGTCACCTTGTCCAGCGTGACGAATGAGGAGAACACCTCGTCGGAGTTCCTGCGTTTCATGTCCTCGACCAGGATGGTATGCCCCTCGCTGAGCATCTTCAACTGGGTGGGGGAGAGCTGTACCCCGCCGAGGGACTGCTGGTTGAACGCCTGGTCCTTGGGAAAGATGAACTCCAGCCCCCTGCGTTCGGCGCTGTACTGTAGTGTCGCGCTGAATTCTTTCCCTTTGTTGGAAATCATCCCGTCCACGAACACCTGTCCGCCGTTCTTGAGGGTCTGTATCTCGTCGGGACTCAACTTGACACCCCTTACCTCATCCTGCACGTAGACATGCTCCTGGCGGACGGCCACCAGCTCGTTGGTGTTCTTGTCGATGGAGATCAGACAGGGTTCCGTCGTGCCTCCGCGCAGGTTCAGTTCCGCCACACGTCCCATGTTGCCGCTCTCGCGCAGGTTCTTCTTATCCTCCTCGGTGAAGATATGCCCGAAGTACGGGCGTTCCAGCTGCGGTTCCTTGCGTATGCCGTGGATGCCGAGCCCGACCTGTCCGTTCTGCATGGGTATCAGTGAAAGGCGCGCGTCCATACGGATGGTGGCGGCGTCCAATGTCAGCGTAAGCGGTACCAGCTTGTTCGTCTTGTAGCCTTTCAGCATGGAGTCAAGCAGTCCCTCCTGTTCGAGCGACGCTTTGGGAACACCGATCTTTTCCAGTGCGTTCCAGTCTATCATATCCTCATTGTAGCGGTAACGCGGTGCCTGCGGCTGCTGTTCCGCCTGCGGTACCTGCGGCTGTGCGCCTTGTGCCGCCTGTTGCACCTCGCTCTGTTGCAGGGGTTCCTGCGGTTGTTGCGGCTGTTGCTGTTTTTTCTTTGCCATCGTTTCTGTTTTTTCTTGGTTTACATTCTGTTCCTTCCTGTTCTCTTTGGGACGGATTTCGTAGCGCTTGAGGAACTCCTTCACCGCGTCCGTCTGTTTGCCTTCCGCCAGGTCCCTGATGGCCTGCTTGTTCATCTTGTAATCGTGGACGGTCATGCGGATCAGCCGGAAATGCGTGGGGTTCTTGAGCTGGCTCCAGAAATTCTTGATGAAATTCTCGAGGATACTTGAGTTCTTGTCGAATTTCAGGAATGAATTCTCGTTCCGTTCATCCGCCGGAACAGTTTTCACCTTTCCTTGTCCGTCGATTCCGCTGACCGCCCGCACGCCCGCTTTCGGGTCGTTCTTGTTGTGAACCAGCATCAGTTCGGTAATCTGTTCCACCGGAAGGGCCTCGTCTTTCGCCTTCGGTTTCCTGGTCCGTTTGGGTTTCTCGTTCATGTTCTTTTCTTGTGCCATACATCATCTTTTTGAGGTTAATGAATCGCTTTGACACTTCAAATGTATGAGTATATTTTGGATAAAATGCTGATTTTCAAAAAGGTGACATCGGACGTCATCAGATGTCATCAGATGTCCGGAAAGGTGCTTCAAAACAAGTAGGAAATACAAGGGCGGCAGGAAAAAAGAGTAGGGGCAGGCGAGGGGACGTACCGCAGGGAAAAGGACAAACGGCGTGCATGGCACGGAAGAAAAAAGGAGCGGGTACGGCGGCCCATGCAGAACAGAGGGAGCTGAAGCCCCCTGTTTTTTCTTATGGTCCGTCATATACTTAATAAGAAGATTTCAGGCGGGACGGGATATGGTATGGTCAGTATTTGATTTTCAGGGAATATAAGAAACGGTTCCTCCGGAATATCTCCTGTATGTATTGCCCGTGCGTCACGTCGGTCGCAGTTTGCCCCTGTAATCATCCTTCAAATCGAAGCGGGATTGCCGCCGCATTCTTTTTCGCGGCAATTTTCCCCGGCGCCAGCCGCAAGGAAAATTGCCACGAAAAGAGTGTGGAAAATGCGGCTGGCAAGACCGGTTCGATTTTCCTTTGATGGAAGGGGAAACTGTCCTGTATATTATTATCCGGTCCTTTCAGACCTGTTCCTTGGTAATCCCGTACATGCCCATTTTCTTGTAAAGGGTCGGGCGGCTGATGCCCAGCAAGGCTGCCGCCTGTGTCAGGTTGCCTTTGGATATGGTGACCGCCATCCTGATCTGTTCCGCATTCCGCTGTTCGTCTTTTAGCAGGCAGTTGTTTATCTTTTCTTCCTTTGCAAGATTCAACACTGTCTTTCCCGCCTGCTGCAACCGTAAGCACTGAGGGGTTATCAGTTTTCCGCCACATATCAGCACCGCCGCATGGACAACCTGTTTCAATTCACGGACATTCCCCGGCCAGCCGTAGCCCAGCAATATTTTTTTTGCCGCCTCGTCAAAATCCGGAATCTCCTTTCCCAGTTGTCCGGCAGACTGGATACGGAAAAAATCAGCCAGCGGGAGTATGTCTTCCAGGCAATCCTGCAACGTGGGCACGGTGATTGTAAAATCCTGCAACCGGTATAGCAGGTCCTTCCGGAAGCGTTTTTCCGCGACGGCACCCTGCAAGTCCTCGTTGGTGGCGGCGATGACGCGCACGTCCATCCGCTTGTCCTGCCTTCCGCCCACGGGGCGGTACCTCCGTTCCTCCATCGCACGCAACAGCATCTGTTGTATTTCCACCGGCAGATTCTCCACCTCGTCCAGGAACAACGTGCCTCCCCGCGCTTCCTGGAAATATCCCGGTTTTTCATCCGTCGCCCCCGTGAACGCCCCTTTGACATGGCCGAAAAAGGCGGATGCCGCCAATTCCCTTGACAGGCTTCCGCAATCCACGGTTATGTACGGCTTGTTCGCCCTCAGGCTCCGCTTGTGGATCTTGCCCGCCAGATGCTCCTTGCCCGTCCCCGTGTTGCCGAGTATGAGCACCGTCATGTCCGTGGGGGCAACCAGGCGGATGTAGCGGTCCAGCTCGCGGAAAGCGGCGCTCTTGCGTTCATAAATCACTTTGGCGAATGCCTCGTCCGCCATCCTTATCTTTTTCAGTGCGGGAAGCAGCTTGTCTTCGAGCAGCGGTTTGAGGATATAATCCTCCGCTCCCAGTTTCATGGCATGTACAGCCGTGTGTATCTCCTCATAGTTCGTCATCATGATGAACGGATGGGTGTAGCCCTGTCCCCTCATCCATTCCAGCAGCGCGGTGCTTTCCCCGTCCGGCAGTCTCAGGTCGGCCAGCACGATGTCATCCTCCCGGACGGAACGGGCGATGACCTGCCGCGCCTGTGCCAGCCGGTATGCCTTCACTGTCTGGTAATCGGCATTCTGCAAGAAATTGCAGATATAATCGCAGAACAATATATTGTCCTCAACCACAATCACTCTCATAGCTTTCCTTTGCCTGTTGTGCCAAATCAATTATTTCCTTTCCCTTGTCCAGTACTTTCCGGACCGCCCGGCCGAACTCCTCCGCCGAATATTCCCCGTTCCCCTGAAGCAGCATGAACAGGTCCCGCAGGGGCTTGCCGGCATGGATTATCTCCCAGGAACTGCTCAGGTGGTGGGTCCATTCCCTGAGCGACTCGTAATCGTTCCTTTCCGCACTTTCCGCCATCGCCGCGATATCGTCCGTTGTCTCCCTGATAAGCGTCTCCAGCATTTCCAGCCTGTCGCCATACTCCAGCAACGCATGGAAATCGACCTGCTCCTGCTGCCTTTCGTCGCCCAGGCATCCCGTACAGACTTGCAGCAGCTCTTCCACGGAGAACGGTTTCTTCAGGCAGGCCGAGAACCCCGCCTCATGCAGGTCCGCCGTATTGCAGCTTCCCGAAGCGGTGGCCGCAATGACCGGAATGGTCCGCGAGTTTCCCACATTGGCTGTGCGAAGCAGTTTCAACACATCAAACCCGTTCATCTGCGGCATTTTCAAGTCGGTAATCATCAGGTCATAGTTCTGACGGCGGATGCATTCCATCAGGTCACGTACGCACCCGCATGTCGTGCACATCACCCCATGGTGCGCGAACATCTCCTTGACGGCGGCCAGCAGGACGGTATCGTTGTCCAACGCCACGACGGTAAAAGGCTGTACGAGGGACCGGGTGCCGTTTTCTTTCTTTGCCGTCTCCTCCGCAGTTGACACGGGCAGAAGCACCGTGAAGCAGCTTCCGGACCCTTTTCTGCTTGTCAGTTCTATCGTGCCTCCCAGCAGTCCGACCAGCTCCTTGACAATGGAGAGCCCCAGTCCCACACCCTCCTCGGCCATCGCGTTGGGCAATCGCTCGAAAGCGGTGAAAACGCGTGCCTGCTCTTCCGCGCTCATCCCCGTACCGGTATCCTCGACGGAGAGCTGCAAGGTTCCGTTATCAAACCGCATGCGTAATGTGACCGCCCCCCGCTCCGTGAACTTGATGGCGTTTGACAACAGGTTATGTCCTATCTGGACAATCCGTTTCTTGTCCCCGATGACCACCCTGTCCCTTGGACTCTCCATATTCAGGAAGAGGTTCTTGTCCGCCGCCAGCGGCATGAAATCCGCTTCCAGCGTCTCGATGACGGTATGCAGCCTGAACGGAACCGGATTGACTTCCTCCTTTCCGCTCTCCAGCCGGAAAAATCCCAACAAAGTGTTCAGCATGGCCTCCATGTGTCCCGCCACCCGGCGTATCGTCCGGTTGTATTCTTTCCGTTTGGATATCTTTTTCTCCGTCGCGAGCAGTTCAGCATAGCTGTTGATTGTCGTAAGCGGTGTGCGCAGGTCATGGGTTACGGTCAGCATGATTCTTTTTCTTGCCGCGATCAGCTCCTCGTTTTCGGCGACGGTATGTTCCAATTGCCCGATTGTTTCCTCCAGCCTTTTCTTGTAGCGGTTTATGCGTGCCATGTCCCGGTGTATAATCATGTAGGAACCCCCGAGCAGCAGGAGCATGAACACCACCAGCCCGGCGACTATGGCCAGTGACCGTTCGCCCGTTCTGCCCAGCTTTTCCTCCCGTTGCTGCATCTCTTCCTGGATATTCCGGTCCATGTGCCTGATAACCTGTTGAAGCTGCTCGTTGAGCAACCTGTTGCGGGAGGCGAGGATATGTGCCTGCTCGGAGAACTGGCGCGCATATTGCCGCTGTCTGTCCGCTATGGTCCTGTTGAGGGCATGGAGTGCGGATGTGTCCGGGGAGGTTTCCGTCTTCTCTTTTTTCCCGAACAGCCTTTTCAGGAATCCTCTCTTCCTGCCGGTCTTTTTCGGGGGGCTTTGTCCGGCTGTTTGCGGAAGCTGTCCGGCTATTTCCCGGCCGGCTTGCTGCTGCTTGCGCATAATCTCCTTGATTTGCAGCATGGACTGTTCCTTGTCCCTCCATAAGATGCGGATACTGTCTATCCGGGCGTTGGGATGCAATTCCTGTAAACCGTACAACAGGCTGTCGACTGTCGATTTCTGTTTCAGGTACGTGTTGAAATCCTTCTCGTCCCACTCCGTGAATGTGTCGCAGAACAAAGAGAGTTCAAGCATTTTCATATATACATTGCGTATGGCCCGCTTTTGTCTGTTTATTTGCCGGACATTCGTTTCTATAGACCTGATCTCCCGCCATTCGTGGATACCTATATATATGATACAGCCAACCGTCAGGAGCACGGTGATGTACCCCGCCGCAATCTTGGCAAGAAGCGACCGCGGGTGTGAAGTCTTTCTTATCAGTCTGTTCCAATTTATCAATGTATGAGCCTTTTTATTTTTGTTATACCCGGTTTTAAACAAGCGAACAATAAAAACCGACCAGTCGGTATTTTATTATTCGCAAAGATAAATCTTTCCAAATAATAACAAAAGAAAAAGTATTCAAATGCAAGGCAAATGTGCCGTTTACATTAGAAAAATGTGGTTATAAGCAAAGAGAAGCGGTTATTGTATTTGAAAAAGCAGTGCTCCAAAGGTTTTTCCTATGGAATTTTCGAACAATTGCCGGCTGAACACCTGTATGTCGTCCACAGACTGCTTGTGAATGACAACGACCGCATTGAAAAGAAAATCCTGTTCCCTGGCAAGAAGTTCGTGATACATTTGCGGAAATTCGTCCATGTATTCGTTGGCGGAGGATACGAACTGCATGTAATACATCAATCCGTTGCCCTCCAGTTTTTCAGGAAAACTGTCGATTACCCGTTCAATCGGGTTTTTGTAGGACCGGAGAAATTCGTCCCATCTTCTCCCTTCCAGATAATCCATTTCCGGAGAGAGCTGGGAAGCCGGGAAAAAGCGCATTTTCACGACAGTGTCAATCAAATGCCGTTTGGATGAAAAATAGTGCATGACCGCGCCTTTGGACTTATGCACGGCTGCCGCCACATCGCAAAATGAAGTCTGTTTCATGCCTTTGGTAAGGAACAGTACATACGCCTCGTCAATTATCCGCTGTTTCAAGTTTGGATCCATATCACACCTGCATTATATAAAAAATAGCACAGATGCAATCAACAACCCAAACGTGGCAGTGGAAAAGCCTAGAGATGAAGTCGACGCACCCGTGCTATATGTTTTGATATAGCGCAAGCTGTCATATCCCATCTTCTCTCTTTGAAATTTTCCACTTTTCGTTTGAAAGATGTATATGATACTATACTATTTTACCTGTTAGTTTTGCAAAATTAAGCTATTTATTGCTTATTTCCAAACTTAAACACTTAAACTACACTTAATAACACAGTTCCATAGGAGAAGCGTCCGCTTTCAGGAACAAGCAACAGGATTTTTTCACCGGACTTCAGTTCGTGTGTTTTCCAGAATTCATCCAATATGGCGAAGATGGCGGCAGAAGCTATATTGCCTACTCTGGATAGGTTGGTAAACCACTTGCTTTCGTCAATTCCGATTCCAATCCCTTTTAATTCATTTATTATCTTATCATAAAAAAACATGGAGGAAACATGGGGCAGTACATAAGAAATGGATTCCGGTGCCACATTGTGTTTCTCAAGACAATATTTTATGTGTTTCGCCCAATATGGGACGGCATTCTTTTCCAGTAATTTAATATCTTGCTTTACAGTAAAAAGTGAGCGGTCTGTTAGTTCCTGACTACTGAAACTTTTCCAACTTTTCAATTCTCCGTTTTTTTCTTTTTCCGCTCCCATAAACATGCATGTCGGCAATTCATTGGCATACGAAGTCATTTCCACCCATTCGATATGTAGAGCTTTTCCTTTGCCCGGATTATCCTGTAATAATACCGCACTGGCACCATCACTCAGCATAAAGCGTAGAAAATCTTTTTCCAATGCCATGTATGGTTGTATTCCAAGATTAGCGCATTTTTCGTATTCAACATCAAAATTTTTGGAAAGCAACCCCGCTGATGCCAACTCGGAACAACTACAAACAGCATTACGCTTATCACCCGCTAAAATGCTTAGATATGCAATCTTGAATGCTTGAACGCATGACAAACAGATGCCGGATGCTGAAAATATTTCCATAGGAGCATTTTTTAGCAAACCATGTACCATGGAGGCATGTGAAGGCAGCACTTGGTCCGGGCTGGCAGTTGCACATGCTAAAAGTTCTAATTCTTGCAGAGGTAATAAAGCTTCTGTCAAAAGTTTCTGTATCGACAGTTGTGCCAGTTCCGCATTCGTATGCGTCATTTCCTGCTTTGTGTTGACGGCATAAAAACGTTGTTTTATTCCATTTTGTCTGAGTACAATATTTTTGACACGAGAATGTACTCCAGAGATTAACCCTAAATAATCTTCCATAGAATTATTATCTATCGGAGAGTTTGGGAAGTAAGAGGTTACTGTTGTTATAAAAACTTCCTTTGACATTTTAAATCATATTTTAATTAAACTATATATAAACATAAACTGTTCCTTTAACAGGGGAATATTCAATCCATTTACCAATGCATCATTATAAGATTGTCCAAAATATACGTATTTGAACTGCTTGGCGATATTTTTGCAATTGTATTGAGTTCCAATTTCTCCTTTCTCTTGTGCATGTTTCAATATCCTTTCCCATAGTAATAGCTCTTTTTGGGTAACTATCGTTGTTTCCTTTGTAAAGTTTGGATAAAATTTTTCCGCCTGTAATATCAGACTCATATAAGCCCTTGTTCCGTTGGTATTAGCGTTCGGCAATATGAACTGGTATAGATAGTCCATTGTACGTTTTACATTGTCAATGTAATAGTTGATAAAATCATGCAGTGATAGACTTTCGGAATTTTGCATTTTATTATCTACATCTTGTTTTCTCAAGATATATTGATCAATCACATCCATAAACAATTCTTGTTTGGTCGGATAATGATAGGACATACAACCTCTTGACAGGTTGAGACTTTGTTCAATATCTTTCAAGGGGACCATATTATACTCCTTTGTCAGAAACAACTTGAATGCGGTCTCCCTTATTAACGCTTTTGTTTCTGTTCCTTTTGTTCCTTTCATAAATATGTATTTTAAAAACAAAAATAGAACATTTGGCTGAATATTCAATCTTTTTTGCATACTTAGTTTAAAGCGAATAAGAGTTAAACTACATACGTTAACAGTATGATACTTAAATCAATTCCATTATTTTAGACAGTTTTGCTTCAGGCAATATGGGGGTCTTATTTTTTTTTGTTACATTTGCTTTTAATAAAAACCGACTAATCGGATTTTATTCAGGCGTAGAGAAGAACTCAAACGAAAAGTGGAATTTATTGTATGAGATGATTCTCTATGCCTTTTTCAACTTACTACTCCCCCAAATTATGACTCTTCCGCGTAATCTTGTTTTCATCTAAAATTTGAAAACCGAATCATGCCTGTTGTCAATCCGTTGAATAAACATCAACGAACATAACTGCGACAATTTCAGGTATTGCTGCAATCAGCGGTATGACCAATTCCTTAGCACAAGTTTTGTATATCATAATTTTTTTCATATAAACCGTCCAGTCGGTATTTATTGCAAAAATATAAACATTCGGAATAAAAACAAAGGGAAAGATGAAACTCTATGTTAATAAACATTTCATCCTTCCCTTTTGACAAGTGCTGATTTATCAAATTTATCTTGGAGTCATTTTAACTTTAACCTGTACTCCCATGGAGTTTAAGACACGAACCGGTGCTTTTTCACTGGCTTTCAAATAAAAAAGAAGGTAGTCTTTTGCCCGTTGGGATTCGAAATAACCTTTTTCGTGGTATTCGGCAATCCACTTCTGAATTACCGGAACCTGCCAGCGGTTCATTAATACATAGTAACCGAATTTATACTCCAAGTCACTCAAAAAAATATTGAGTTTCAGGTAATCCCACCAAAACTGTTGCTTCTTTTTGCTTTTGGCGTTGAGTATGACCACCTGATGGTCAAAGGTGTCACGGGGATTTTCCCAATCTTGGCGGGAGATAAATACATCAGGAAGCGCATTGTCCGCGTTGTCCTTTGCCGGAATGAAAGGGGATAACGCCTCAATGGAACCTTTCATCTTTTCATATAATGCCGGCTCATATTCTTTGTTATACAATATGACGTCTCTCAAGCGGGTGGACGTAAGATGGGTTACTACCGGGCGTCCGCTTATACAATGTTCAGGGACAGTCATCCTTGAGGCCAGTTTTTTCATAAACTTGACTTCCGCCGTTATCTGTTCTTCCTTATCCGCTTTTTTGAAAGGGTAGTCCGTGCAGGCTATTTTCCGCATACCCCGATGCAGTTCCGTAAGCTGTAAGGCTCCATAAGCGCAGAAGATGGAAGCACGGATAATCTTGAAGATAGGGGTACGGTCGCCCTCGTGTGCCACATACGGCAGGTCTGTCACACCAAAAAGCATTTCATTTTCCACTATCAAGTCGGCGGAGATTGTCTTGCCCTCTTCCAGGCGACCCTTGATTTTGAAATTACGTTTTTGCCATCCCCAAGTGTGAATGGGTTGCGTAGCCAGCAGTGTCACACAATAATTGCCATTGTGCGGGGTGAAATCTACATTTTGCGGGGTTGCCTTGGACATCAGCTCATTCAGCAACTTGATTTTTTGGATATTGTCCATAAATAAATTGGTATTAAGTGAAACATCTTGTTAACAGTGCAAATGTAGGCATCGGCTTTCGTACCCGAGTTCCGTTTTTCGCCGAAAATCACTGCAAGGTCAACCAATTATTCGATATTTATTCTATTTTCGATTCTCAATATATAGTTTGTTTCCAAGAAAAAGCGTTCCATCCGTACCGCCTGGCCCGTTCTGAACAAAGGTCTTTCGCTATTGGCTATGCAGGCTTTCTTTATAGGAAAGTTCCGTGCCTCTTCCTGTTGCTCAAAATAGCCAATGGTAGAACGTAACTGTTGTTCACCATCCTTTATCCACTGGCTGCCTTTGCTTTTTCTTTGTTTCAGTTCCACAAATATGATCGTGTCTTCATAAAATAGACAGCCGTCACAGCGATTATCCATCTTTCCGTCCGCCTTGCGTAATTCAATGCAATGGTCAACCGGTACAAAATTTACTTTAAGCCGGTAGTGATTGTCCACTGCCGCAATCCAATCCTGTCCCTGTTTTTCAGCGATGTATGCTTTTTCGGCAGCCGGAGCGGGCCGGTCACATATACCGAATTTGCGTTTGCATGAGGAGGAAATATGTTCTGTAGGGAAAAAGTCAATCATACTCTTGTTGTATTTCCAGTAATTCGGCAAAATCCTCGTTTGTTTTCTCCAGCATCCTATTGAGGAAGTTTTCATCGGAAGGCAGTCCATGATATGTGTCCAATACGGTTGCCGTTCCTTCCACTTCATTGAATTCGTAAATAGCGATTTCGTCAGGATGTATGGCGGCTTCTATAGGATAAATAGTACCTATTCTTTGTCGTGCCTCATCGGAAAGATTGCTAGAAGCCAACAACATACCGGTTTTGACAGCGATGGTCAGGCTGTTGATGAGGTACGGACTATGCGTTGTAACGACCAGACGGTTTGCCTCTAACGAATTGTTGAAAGCCAGCAATTGTTTCATTATCATCCATTGCGATTCCGGATAAAGGTTTTGTTCCGGTTCCTCCACGATGTTGACAAACGCCGACTTGTTGAATCTGGCAGAAACGGCTGAAAGGGCGATTCTCCGTTGCTCGTCTGTAAGATTCGGTATATTCCATATATTCGCCACTTCCGCTTCGAAGCGTTTCGCTTCATCGCTACTCATCTTTTGGGCATTGTTTGCCTGGCTTTTTACAGATTCGGACAAATGCAGAGAAACCAGATAAAGCGGTACTATGGACTGGAAGCCACTGGAAGCCTCCATCAGCTTCACTTTGTAATCCTCGCCTTTGACATAGACAATGTCGTTTTGCTTGTTGTATTCCAGCTGCGCATGGTTGATAGGCAGTTCCAGACTACCCTTGATGAGTTGTTTGGCGTTGTTATATTCCGTCAGAAATACCAGCAAAGCATCCGGCAAGTCCTTAATCAAATTCGGTTTGTTGACCATGCTGATGAAGTTTCGTTCAGCGGGAACATACATGATTTGAGGAAGGGCATATTTGTTCAATGTACCGTCTTTTTTTTCTATGATAAGTTCGCCTTGTCTGGTATAGGTGAACTTATAGGAATCCCCTTCGTAGAAAATTTCAGTCCGTTCCTTTATGAAATAATTGGAAATACGGTGATAACCGCAATATTTGTTCTTGAACTTGGCCGCGGTAAATTCTTTCTCCTTGAAATCCCCCCGCGTCAAAACCTTTTCCATCCATGTAAAGGTGGAAACCAATTTGGCAACCGTACTTTTACCGCTACCCTGGTTGCCGGTAAAAACAGTCACTTTTTCTATGTCAATCCATCCGTCCATTGCGGAGACCGTTTCCTTGAGCGGACCGAAATTCTTAATCTTGATTCTACTCATATCGTTGTTATATAGACTATGTGCAAAGATAGTGTTTCTAAATGAGATGACCTAACGAAGGTCGTACCTCATTTGCCTTGGACATAAATACCTTTCCAGTTGTCCGGAAAATGCTTTTCCTCCCACATGCAATTGAATCTTTGGGGTGAACAAAAGGAACCTACTGCATAAAAGACAGAATAGAAGACAGAATATGAAGGATTTCCTTTATAACCTTCGACATCAGCTAAAATCTCATCCATGGTCCTGTTGAGTTCTTTTTCATCCTTTACATATTTAAATTCGATTGCGCATTCCAATGAAGGTATTAATATATCCGGATTATAGCATTTGGCTGTTTTCTGAAATTTGAAACTGCAAGATTTATTATCAGGAAATGCTGTTTTGCAGATATTAATCATAGGTTTGTACACCTCCGGTTCGGATTTTGGTTGTATGTCAAAGTCTGCAAGTAACGTAGCCGTACTGTTTAAAATATTCTCCAGGATTTCAAATTCTTTATGAGCACCTGTAATGCTGAAATCATCGAACGCGTTCAAAAATTTTCTATAAGCAAATATCAGTTCGCTATCCATGTCTTCTGTACCACGTAGCATTCTTTCTTTTTCGTAGAATGGTGTAATTTCTGTTAGAAAAGAATTATAATAATCCGGAAGGTGCTTCGCTTCAATATACGCTTGTACTAAAGGACGCAATTTTTTTGCCATGTAGATTAGGGAATCCTTTCTTTCTTGTTCGTCCATTTCATAATCAAGACGTTCTTCTTCGGACAATTTAGAAAAATCGGGCATTCCGTATTCTTCAAACATCATATACTCGTAGTGACTACGGCTGAATGCAGCCATTAATTCTTTTATTTTTTCCGCTAAATGTTTCATATCTATTTTTTCATAAACAAAATAGACCAAACGGTCTGTCTGCAAATATATTCCTTTTAATCTACGAAAAGAAATAGAAGTGTCATTTTTTGAGGTGAAAATATGAATTTAGCAAAACAGAGAGCAACTAAGTATGAATCTTGAATGGGGAAGACACTGAGGTTTATGTATTGATTACATCCGACAAGGGTGGGAATGTTTTTTAGATTGATTTGGATTATGTGTCGGAAAAACATTGTATCTTTGCATTAATAAGAAGAAAGAAAGGAATTTATGGACTTTGAAGGAGAATATACCATGCGGACGGCTTCCAACCAGCAGAGTTATGAGCCGGATACCGTATACCCGGACGCCGTGCTGAATATAGCCCGCGATTCGGCTTCCGTGTTTCAGCTGAAGCGGAAATGGGAAAAGACTCCTCCGATGTTGAATCTGACTCCCGATTTCCAGCGAGGGCTGGTATGGAAACCCAAACAGAAAAGCGAACTGATAGAATCCATACTGATGGGTATTCCCCTGCCTCTGATTTACGTGAAGGAGGATGAAAAGGGAGTGTATGTCATTGTGGACGGCAAACAGCGCCTGAGTACATTGTTTAGTTTTATCAATAATGAATTTGCTCTGGAGAAACTCACCATCCTGAAGGACAAGAATGGTTCTCGGTTTGACAAACTGACTCCATTGGAGCAAAATAAGATAGAGGACTGCTCCCTGACCTTGCATGTGATTAAGGCTCCTACCAGCGACCGGGTCACTTTTGATTTGTTCGACCGGGTGAACCGGGGCGGGACGCGGCTAAATAACCAGGAAATGCGTAATGCACTTTATCAAGGCAATGCCACGGAACTGATTAACCGGCTGGCTGAAAAGGAGGCCTTTGTTGAAGCCACGGAGCATTCCATTCCCGCCAATCATATGAAAGACAGGTATCTGGTACTCCGGTTTGTGGCTTTTTATCTGTGGCAGCAGCATGTCACCATAGACCCTGACACTGACGGGCCTTTGGACTATCGAAGTAATGTGGAGGATTTTTTAGGGAAAACGATGCGTTTTCTCAACCGGTTGGAGCCGGAAAACGGTTTGTTCAAAGAGCTGGACACCCGATTTACCCGTGCCATGGAACTTGCCATACGGCTGCTTCCGTCGGGTGGCTTCCGGCTGCCTTCGTCACCCGGTAAGAAACGACCGATAAACATGGCTTTTTTTGAGAGTTTCAGCTACCTCCTGTCCAGGCTGAATGGAGAAGGGGAGCAGCTCCATTGTCAGATTCAGGAAGTTTATATGCAATTAATATGTGACGCTGCCTATTTGGAATCCCTTACCCGTTCTGTGGATAGCGGCAAGCAGACTGAAAAGCGTTATGAAATTATCAACCGACTTATTCATGAATTGAATTTATGCTAAACAATTTGACCATAAACAATTATAAATGTCTAACAGATTGTTCGTTGGAGTTAAAACCTCTGAACTTGTTCGCCGGCCCGAATTCATCGGGAAAATCTACCGTATTGCAAGCCCTGCTGACCGCTTCGGATAACGTGACGGAGAAAAAAGGGAAACACGGTTTGAAGAACCGGAGGACAGAAGCGTCGAACTTCAATGACGTAAGGAACTTTGTAACCAACGCCAAGTCATACGAAATCGGTATTTCGTATAATGGTGAAGAACCGACCGTGCTTTGTTTTACTCCAGGAGATGACTCTTACCAAACCACTCTTGTGGAACAATCGGCTGACGCGTCTTCGGATTTATTGGGAATCCTCGGAAGTGATAACCTGCTGTATCTGCCTGCCACACGTCCCGGTGGCGCATACGCGCAACCCATCAATCCCGATTCGGAAAACAAACTGGGACGTAACGGAGAATTTGTGATTGACTATTATGCCAAGCACCGTCTGGAGCCACTGGATGCCGCTTTGATTCTGGCTCCCGGTACTCAAACCTTGGAAGGGCAGGTAAATCACCAACTGGATAAACTGACCGGCTATCGGTTGGTGGTGGAAACAGTAGGAAACAATCACTATGTGAAGTATGAAACGCGTAGCGGCAAACAGCTTTTCCCTTATCATGTCGGTACCGGAGTGAGTTTTATTACGGAGGTCATCATTGCCTGTTTTGCCACTCCGAGAGGCGGTATGGTGATTACGGAAAATCCGGAAATCCATCTGCACCCCAAAGCGCAAGCCGACTTGATTGATTTTATGGCGAAAGTGGCGAAAGCCGGTGTGCAAATTATCATAGAAAGCCATAGCGACCACCTCTTCAACGGCATCCGGCGTCTGATTAGCCAGGAAAAGTTGGCTTTGTCCGATGTCTCCGTATATAATTTCAGGCAGGACGGGAACGGACTGACACGTGCCGAATGTGTGGAATTTACTCCCCAAGGAGGAATCCGGTCGTATATCCCAGGGATGTTCGAGCAGTTTGATATTGACCTGGATGCTATTTTGAAGCTATAAGATTATGGACGGTATCATTATCAACGAATTGTCATTGAGCGGACAGTTTCATGACAGCCAGGATTTCTGGAAGAACGGAATGCCTCCTTTTTACAAAGCATTGCAGGATGCTCGTTCGTTCGGAGTGGGGTATCTGTTCAAACAAGGAAGTTTTTATGGGGCACAAGCCACTCCCGACAAGACTCTTCATGATTTGCTGACAGCACCGGAAGCCCGTATCATAGACGAAGCGAAACGGTACAAGAGTACATTGGCACGTGCTATCTGTAATCCGTTTTGGGACGATGCACCCCAGCAGGATTTGAATGCACATTATTTGGCAGATGAAGCAGATGTATCCGGTAGTTCCGTTGCCGAAGCCACCGCCCGTGCAGTCTGCCTTCTGTCGTTTATACGCTCCTTGTATGGGAAGCATCCGGTTGTTGTAACCAAAGAAGGAGTTGCTATTCCGGTGGGGAATATATGGAAAGAGAAGCAATTGTTTTCCATCTTGTTTGAAAGGGGAGAATTGCCTCTCAAGAATTATATCACGATTCGTTTCAGTGGAGGGAAACTTGATTTCAGCCTTATAGATGACGCTCATGGATTTTCCTTTGTTGACAATGAGAACCAAAACGAGTTTATTGATTTATTTTAAAAATTTGAGGAATCAGATTGGAATGCCATAGCAACAGACAATGGGTTGGATTATAAAACGTATAATAAGAATAAGAAAAGCAAGCGTTATTTTTCAGATGAGCAATGGAAGAAAGGCATTAAGAAGTTCAGGATCACTCAGCGGAACAGATGTTTTGGCTATGTGAATAATGGTATTTTTTATGTGTTGAGGTTTGATTTAGACCATGAGCTAAGTGATGTGGGATAATATTATTGCAACCTTGGTCTAATGTTTATAACCAGCTGATTGTAAATTCGCTGGGGATGGGCTGGAGTTTATGCCGCTTTCCTGAAAATTACTCATATTGGTTGATGAATTGCTGTTCCAAATCGTAAAAAGCCGCATATTCCTCCAGTATCGGATTGTTCCGTATGCCCGCCAAGGTTTCGCTTTCCTCCACAATGATTCCCTTATCTTCTTTTTTCAAGCCGAAGAACTTGACGGATATGTTGGTGTGTTCCTTATATTCGGAATAGAGAGAAAGCGTGTGTGTAAGCAGGTAGTCGTGAGTGGCGACGAAAATCTGCAAGCTACATTCCTGAAGCACACGGATAAACTTTGCCACGACTTTCACAAGAGCCGGATTCAGGTTGGCTTCGGGTTCGTCCCAGAACAGGATGGTGTCCGTATTGATTTCCCCATTCAGTATGAGGTACAAGATGGAAGCCAGCTTGCGGAGTCCTTCGGCTACCAGGTGCGCTTCCATGTTCCCTTTTTCTGTCTGTATATAGAAACGTCCGTTCATCTGCAAAACCTTGAACTGCAATTCCTGTTCCAGCAACTCGATAGCCGGTTTCAACGGATTGTCTTCCGACTCACGCAATATGGGGAGTGACAACGCGTGTGCCAGGTTGATATACGTTTGGTCAAATGAGATTTCACGTTTACTGCTCAAACCGATAAAGCCTTCGAACAAAGAGAACATCTCACGTGGGGGGATATAGATAAAGTGGCGGTTGTCCCACTTTTCATCCGTTTCTAATTTTACAGTTGTTTTGGAAGCGGATGAGAAGCTGTATTGCAACAGTTTGTCGTCTATCGTGACTGTAATGTTTGCCCTGCCTGAAGGCACTCCCTTGTTGACCAAGTTGCCTATGACATCCGGCTTGAAATAAAATATCATGTCTTCCGCCAAGATATACTCAAACTGTTCCTTGGAAGCTGAGTTCTTGCCGAGGAAGTCATGGCGTGCCTGCAAAGTTGCCGCCAAGCATTTGAGAACGTGCGTCTTGCCCGTACCATTCTTGCCAATAAGGACGTTTATCCCTTTGGTGAAATCAAACCGGGTATTTGCAAAGCCTGTAAAATCAGTTAATAATATGCTGTTAATCATTGAATATGTTTCATTTATAACTAAGTAACTACAAAGGTAATTTAAAAAACGGAAGAGACAAACCCGGTTTTAAAAAAGTTATGATTATTAGGCTTATGTTTTAGAACTGTCAATGATTACCTGGCAGATGAAGCGGATGTGTCCGGCAGCTCCGTTGCCGAAGCCACCGCCCGTGCGGTCTGTCTTCTGTCGTTTATACGCTCCTTGTATGAGAAGCATCCGGGTGTTGTAACCAAAGACGGAGTTGCTATTCCTGTGGGGAATATATGGAAGGAGAAGCAATTGCCTTCCATCTTGTTTGAAAGGAGAGGGAATTGTCTCTCAAGAAGTATATCACGACTCATTTCGGTGAAGGAAAACTTGATTTCAGCCTTATTGATGGCACTCATGGATTTTCCCTTATTGACAATGAGAACCAAAACGAGTTTATTGATTCATTCCGCAAATTTGAAGAATTGGGTTGGAATACCATAGCAACGGACAAAGGATTGGATTACAAAACGTATAATAAGAATAAGAAAAGCAAGCGTTATTTTTCAGATGGCCTATGGAAGAAAGGCATTAAGAAGTTCAGGATCACTCAGCGGAACAGATGTTTTGGTTATGTGGAAAATGGCGTTTTTTTATGTGTTGAGGTTTGATTTGGACCATGAGTTGAGTGATGTGGGGTAATGTTTTTATAGTCTTGGTATTCTTTTTATATATAGAAAACTGTCCAAAAGCTCATATCCTGTTTATACATACTATACTATGTGTTCGATAAGAGTTCTTGGACAGTTTGAAGTATATTCTATCCCTTTCCTATTTAAAGTTTACTAAAAAAGCAAGCAATTGCAAATTTATAAAGATTTGAATCCTGTTTATCTCCATATACTTTCAAATCAAATGTGTAATTCAAAAAAGCTTCTTCTAATCTTTCTATTTCATCAACAGACAAAAAAGGTTCTTTGAAAAATAGAAACTCTACAGATTTTACTTTTCCGTACGAATCACAAATAAATGTAGTGGCTATCTTTTCAGATTTCAATTCTTCCAATCTTGCCGGTGATAATACTTCTATGTATAAGTTATTGACTGGTGTCGTTTGTTTGGCTACAAAATTGTCCAGTATTTTATCTTGCTGAAAACTTCTATTCAAAGTTTGACGATAAATCTTCTGGTTCTTATAATCATATACATAAGATTTGCCATTGGAAACTTTAACTTCGTTTTGTGCACAAATATTATTTGTAAAAACAAATAATGCGACAATTACTGAAATGAAAAAACTTAATGTCTTCATAATATCTTTTTTAAATACCGTAATTATTACTTATATAATCAAGTAGCGAAGGTTGCATACTATAAATGATACCTTTATTATAGCCAGGATCTTTAACTTTAAAAAACTCCATATAGTTGTAATAACCATATCCAGCATATTTAGTAGATAACACTTCTGATAGAGAAGGAAATTTTTCATCAAGAAAACCATCTTCACATAACAACATAATCCATCTTGTATAATCATCGGCATGTGTCGGTCCTGCTCCTAAGCCACCAAATCCATATCCATTAGCGCAATATATAAGTTCTTGAATAATCTTTGCTTCAAATTCTATGTTTGGAGTTCCTTCTTTACCTGCATATTGAAGAATTCCATTGAAATATACTCTATCTTGTGCGGCATGTATAAACTCCTCCTGTATTGAATTCGTTGCGATTGTTGAGCCTGTTTTCAACAATACCTCATTCGTTTTTGCATTGTACGAAGCTGGTGCTGTGCCTGTATCGCCTCGGGATATTTTTGATACCTTTTTAGTTGTCAGTTTCTTGAAAACACATCTGTATCCTTTGCCTAAAGGATTACTTTGTAATTCCTCAAGAATGGAATTGACAGAACCTTGGTCTGTTAAACTCAACGCCACATTACTAATAAAGCTACTCATAGGATAAGTCAATGAAGCTCTACCCGAAAGTCCCCTTGTGGTAACATCATCTTCATAGGAGAAAAGTAAATCATCCCCAGAGCATGAAACCATAAATAAAATGGCTATGCATGAAATAAATTTGAACATCTTTTTCTTCATAATGTTTTTCAATTAAAGATTAATATTTAATTAGAGTTTACACTTTCTTAAAGTCGTTGATATACTGGCGAATTGGACTGCATTTTGTTTAATGTCGTTGAATTTAACGACATTAACTATATGAACTAACGTATCTAATATAAATTCCATTCTTGCTTAAAACCGATTAGTCGGTTTGTTTTTGCAAATATATAAGTTAAAATCAAAAAATGAAAACCTATCCTTGGTTATTTTCAAAAAAATATCAAAGGGTACTAACGGAAGCTGAGTGATGTAGAATATCTCTCAGAAAAACATTGTATCTTTATGTTAAGAAGAAAAAAGGAGTTATGGATTTTGAAGGAGAATGTACCATGCGGACAGCTTTCGTATTCCAATTGAAGCGGAAAGGGGAAAAGATTACTTCAATGCTGAATCCAACTCCCGATTTCCTGGAGGTTTGGTATGGAAGCCCAAACAGAAAAGCAAATGGATAATCCCCGATTTATTTACCCGTATCATGGACTTGCCATACGGTTACTTCTGTCAGGTGGTAAAAAACAGCTGATAGACATAGCTAGAGTTTGAACTGCTTGTTCAAGCAAGGAAGTTTTTAAGGGGTGTAAACCACTTTCGATAAGACTATCAACGATCTGTTGACAGCACCGGACGCCCGTTTCATAGATGAAGCGGATGTGTCCGGCAGTTCCGTTGCCGAAGCCGCCGCCTGTGTGGTCTGCCTTCTGTCGTTTATACGCTCCTTGTATGGGAAGCATCCGGTTGTTGTAACCAAAGAAGGAGTTGCTATTCCGGTGGGGAATATATGGAAAGAGAAGCAATTGTTTTCCATCTTGTTTGAAAGGGGAGAATTGCCTCTCAAGAATTATATCACGATTCGTTTCAGTGGAGGGAAACTTGATTTCAGCCTTATAGATGACGCTCATGGATTTTCCTTTGTTGACAATGAGAACCAAAACGAGTTTATTGATTTATTTTAAAAATTTGAGGAATCAGATTGGAATGCCATAGCAACAGACAATGGGTTGGATTATAAAACGTATAATAAGAATAAGAAAAGCAAGCGTTATTTTTCAGATGACCTATGGCAGAAAAGCATTAAGAAGTTCAAGATTACTCAGCGGAACAGGTGTTTTAGTTATGTGGATAATGGTGTTTTTTATGTGTTGAGGTTTGATTTGGACCATGAATTGAGTGATGTGGGGTAATGCTTTGTACAGCCTTAGTGTTATTTAATAAGAATAGTAGGCTGTCCAAAAACTCATATCCTGTTTATACACATTATGCTATGTTTTAGATAAGAGTTCTTGGACAGCTTGATTATACTTTTTCTATTTTAAGTCCTTTTACTAATTGAACAAACAATCGCAGATTTATAAAGATTGGTATCCTGCTTATCCCCTATACTTTTAGAAAGAAATTCAAGGATTGCAAATCCTAATACTCATAACCGGCAGATTATAAATCCACCGGGACGGGTTGTGTTATTCAAACAATTTACTAAAATCTGTTTCAGATGGATCTGTTTTTGAAGTTAGAATTTGTACTTGGGTTAATTCGAAAAGGAATCCATAATTTTCCATGCCATTTTTATTTTTTATTTTACGAGCTAAACCATAAATTTTCACTTCGTATTTATTGGAAGGAATATTATACCTGATAGCTTTATACTCAATATGCTCATTGTCGTTTATATCATAATAAAAACCTTTAATATAACCACTTTCTTGATCAAGGTTTTTAATATTCCATTTTTCCATTTCATCAATACCTACTGCCCAAATTTCATTTGAAGCTCCAACTTGTAAATTGAAACCATTCCATTCTGCTTGAATTTCCCATCCATTCAATTTTGATTTTTCACATTTGCCAATAGAAAATAATAATGTGTATCTATCATAATTTATATGATGAATAGGAATTAGTACTCCTTCTGTAATACAATAGTAAAAAAAATCATTATCTTTACTAAAATAAGAAATTACTTTTTTCGCTTTAATGTTTTTATTTTTACGACATTGTTCAAATTTTTCCGGGGATATTATTACAAACCCGTATCCTAAAGCACTTATCTTTTTGTTTTCCATTTAATGATGTGTTAATTTGTTTTTGACTTTTATTTTATTTTCTACATGTTGTCGAACTTTTACCATTGCTTCTGATGGGGTTAGATTATCATATCTTTTACCATCAATCATTAAATACCCCTTTGTGTCAAAAGATTTATAGGCATTATCCATTGCATCTAGTGCTTGTTCAATCGTTCCTTGATATTGACTTCCGTGAATAGGGATTCCTGATTCTCTTAGTTTTGCATGGAGTTCCTGATGTAAGCTTGCTGTGTTTTTTGAAACATTGGGATACCAACTGACTTTCTCTATAATATCCCTTATTCCTAGTTTGTCTCCTATGGCACGAGGAAATAAATGGTGTCCATCTCCTGTCGGCTTTAGATCACTGAATAGTCCAAATATATCAATCCATGTGTTTGGGTTTTTTACATAGTTGTAAAAAATAAGATTATTGCCAGTTAATCCAATCAAATCTTGATTTAAATAACCGCCTATTTCAGATATATAATATCTAAATCTGTTATAGTACAATCCTGTTTCTTCATCTTCATATTGCCCTTGGAATCTGAATGGACAATCATTTAAAGAACGTCCTTCAAAAGTTGCTACTTTTCCATAGATATCTAAAGTACAATCCCAAGTTTTGTTTTCTTTTTCGTCGTACATCTGAATAGGTGTACCCAAATAGTCAGATACAATGGAATATTGCTTACCATCCTGTATCTTTGCTGTTGGTATAAACGTGCCTGCCTCGAACACCCAGGTGGTAATATTCTCTGTCGGTTCTTTTGACGAAGTGTTTTCTTCCTCATCCGGTTGCATATCGGTGACTTTGTAGCCCCATTCGTGAATAGGCACATTCCCGTCCCATACCCAACGTGTGACTTTTCCGAAATACTGCTTTGCCGTGCGCCGTCCCAACGCATCATACCGGAACTCCACCGGTCTTCCGTCCGGGCGTATGACTTTCTTCAGCATCCCGTTGGAACTCCACTCGTATAGCCATCCCGTCCCCGTTGCCAGAAAATGGATACCCCGTTCTTTCTCCATTCGCTTGCGGTCGAACCTTACGCCCGTTTCCTGCAACTGCTTGAACTCACGGAAAATGAGGTTCCCCTCGTCATCGTAATGATAGAAACAATCCTGGTCTTCCAAAAGTTTTCCCCCGGCACCGTATTTGCGGTCTTTCTTGTCCGGTGTCTCAAAGAGGTTACCCACGAAGTCCGGCACACGGTAAATCACATCCGTTTCCGAACCTTGCATGGTCTCCTGCCGGATAAGGAAGTCGAAACGGTCGTAGTCGTACCGTGTGACAGTACCTGTCAGATCGTTCTCCTTGGAGAGCAGGCGGTTGGCGATGCCCCATTGGTAGCGGTAGGCACCTTTCTCTATGCCGCCCGACCGTACTGACTTGTGTACCTCCCTGCCGAAGCAGTCACGTTCCGTCCTGACAGTCACACCGCCAGAAAAGGTGCGCTGCACCTCCAGCCCGGTATTGTCACGTACCCATGATGCCTGCCAGCTCTCGCCCGCCTGCATGGTCTGCAAGTTGCCTTCCCGGTCGTACGTATGGCGGATGTCCGCTCCCAGGCTGCTGGTGATGCGGGTACAGTTGCCCTCGCTGTCGTACGTGCGGTTGACGGTATATTCTCCCTGTTTCTCCTCTATAATCTGTCCCGTCTTCCTGTCACGGGTGAACTCCAGCAGGTTCTCGCTATTTTCTGCCTTGACAAGCATTCCGTCCTTGTCATACGTGTAAAGGGATATCTCGCCATCGTACTGTTCTTCCTTCAGGATGTTGTCCAGCCCGTCATACAAATATTCCGTCCATTTGTCCCCGGGACGGTTTACCCGTGTGACACGTCCGGCACCGTCGCGCTCGTACTCGCGCCGCAGCCCGTCAAAACCGATTTCCGTAACTACCTGTCCCAGCCCGTCCAGTTCGAAGAAATAGTTGTCGCCCGCCTCGTTGCCGATGCGCCGGAGCTGCAACTCGCTGTTGTAGCCGAATGTAATCCGATGGCGTTCCTGCTCACGGCTTTTCAATATCCCCAATGCCCCATAGGTGAACTTCACCTCGCGGATGTTGTCCGCAGCATGTACCATGTTCCCCATGGCGTCGTACTCGAACCGGTGCACGTTACCGTCCGGTTCTTCCAGCCGTATCAGGTTGTCCGCCCGGTCATAGGCATACCGGGTGGCATTGCCTTTGACATCCACCGCCAGTACGAGCCTGCCCCTGCCGTCGTATTCCCACCTGCGGAACAGGCCGTTGGGGAACCGCAACAGTTCGAGGTCGTAGCGGTCGTTGAAGGTGAGGGTATAGACGCGTCCCTGCCCGTCGGTAATGGTATGCAATACGCCTCCCTCGTAAGTGTATTTCACAGTCTCCCCGCTGAGCGTGGTGCGGCTGACGACACGGTCCATCCCGTCGTAATCCCAAGAGAGCTGTTTCCCTCCCGGCGTGCAGAGCAGGACGAGGTTGCGGTTTCCGTCGTAGCTCAGGAACGTATCCTCGCCGTTCTCGTCCGTTATCCGGACAGGTTGGCCAAACTCGTTGTAGGAAGTCTTACGGGTATAGCCTTCGGGGTTGACCGTGACCTCCAGTTCCTGGTATCCGTTGTACTGCTGGCGGGTGATTCCCCCATTGGCATCCACTATCTTGTAGATGAGCTTGTCCTCCCCGTAATGGTATTCGGTTTCGGCACCCTCCCCGTTACGGATATGGGTGTAGCCTTTGCCGTAACGGATGAAGTACTCCATGACGCCACCGTCCCCCCATGTATGCACACAACGGGCGTTCTCACCTTTGCCCTCGTATTCCCAATGGAAGGACATGCCTCCCTGATTGGTCAGCTGTACCAGCAGATGCCCGTCGGTATAGACAAAATGCTTGCTGACATCCAGCGCGTCGGTGGTCTCCACCATGTCGCCCCGGTCGTCATAACGATAGCGGACAAGCCTGATTTCCTCACCGTCCTGTCTCATGGACACACAGCATACCCGTCCCAATCCGTCGGTTTCCACCTTCAGGCGTTCCCCCCGAGAAGATACGATTCCCGCCAGTTTTCCAGCCGAAGCGTATTCGAAACGGATGCGGAACCCGTCTTTGGTGGATATGTCCGATACCATGCGGTAGCCGAAGCGGTTCTCCGGTGCGTCGAACCGGTATTGCAGTCCCCGGATGTCGGTCAGCAGATAACCCTGCCCGTCAAGCGTCCAGAGCAATTGTTCCTTGCGGTCAAAATAGGAGTCTCCCGGTTCCAGTACGGGCAGGAAAGACTCCCGTCCATCGGCATGGCGGAAGAGGAAAGCCCCTTCTTCCAGCCGCCGGATGCCCAGGTTGTAACTGTGGTGCCAGTTGTAGCCCAACGGGCCGTCCACGGCGGCATCGCTGTAATAGGTGCGTTCCCAAACGATGGGGATGGGGCCTGGCAGCTCGAAATCCACGTTGGTGTGGTACACCCTGCCTGTTGCCGCATCGACCGGCTCGCCGAATGTCTTGCATTTGATGGGCTGGAGAATGTCCGCCAGCCGGTTCTTTCCTTTCTTTCTCAGTCTGTCAATCAGGTCCTGGAACTTGTCGCCCAGTTTCTTCCACATTTTCCCCAGCCCCTTGAGTCCGAACTTCATTGCCAGCGCGAACATGTCGATGGTGGGCGGCCCGCCCACGAGCACCGGCTTGCCTACGGAAGTGATGGTGGAGAGCATGGAGGTGGGTGCCAGCAACGCCTTGCTCACCTTCTTGGGCTTTCCCTTGCGGGGAATGGTCGGGATGCCGACCAGGTTACAGGAGAGCGCCGGATGTGTCAGCGTGGAGCAGGGGGCACCGTCCGCCAGCACGGTCGCGCTGCCCATCCACATCTCCGACTCGGACATGCCGCTGACCAGCGGTGCCGGGTGCAGGACGAATGCAGGCAGGTGCACGATGCCTATGCCCGCCTGCGCAATCCACTGGTTATGCACCTTCACCGTAGGTGCCATCCCCTTGAGAATGCTGCACGCCACTCCCGCCACCCCTTCGGTGACGGGCGGCATGGCGGCGGCGATGCCTGCCATGATGTCCGCCATGAGGTCATATACTTTCCCCACATGCGGCACGGGCATGACGGGTGACGGCGGTGTGACCGTAGGGTGCATGTCTATCCCTATGGCAAGGTCGCCGAACTTGGCTACGGGCATGCCCGGCATGGATGGGAGCAGTCCGCCCAGTCCCGCCTGGAGCTTGTCCAGGGCAGCCTTTGAGTCGGCGAAAAGGTCGGAGAATCCCCGTCTGGTGCTGTTGTTGTCAACGGCATCAGTTATATTTTTCAACACATCTGACATAGTGAGAACGGTTTAGAAAAGTAAAGAAAGGAAACAGCCGGAGGGGTTAACCGGAGCTCTCCGGCTGTCTCAGAAAAGGGATTGCTTATGCATCCTGTGCATAATCGCTGTTCCAGTCATTCTCGTCATCCCCCTTGGTGCCTTCCAACTTGATGACAAAACTCTTTGCCGGGAAGTAAGGAGTCAGGTGAATGTCGAGGAAAATGCGGTCTTTCTGTTTCGGGTCACGCTCGAAGCGGAGGATCTTGAATTTTTCAATCAGGCGTCCGGGACCCTGGATACTGTCCAGGAACTTGCTGATTTGTCCACGCAAATCCCTCTCCGCCTTGCTGTTCCAGTTCTCGAAAGCGCGCCGGTTGAGGAAGTCCATCAATACCTTGGTCACCCAGTCGAACACACGTACCACCGAATAGGTCTGCAAGCCCAGGTTGTCGCCGTTGAACAACGTCTTGGCGGAGAACGCCATCACCTTGCCGTATTCCTTCACCATGGGAATCAGGCCAATCTTCTCCAGTTCGGAGATCTCGCTCTTCTTCAGGTTGAAAGCCACTCCGTCCACCTCGCTCATGGAACCGTATTTCTTGCCAGCGGTGACCTGTGCCATCACCGTCTTGTACACGCTGCCCGCCAGTGCCGCGGAAGGCGGAATCAGCAAGTCCTCCGTCTCGCCGAGTTCGGCATAACGTCCACGTCCGACCAGGTAGTTGCAGGCCATACATACGTTGGACTTGTACACATCGCCTCCCGACAGGTTGGAGTCGAAAAACATTTCGATGACATCGTCCGGCTTTTCAAGGTCGGCGAAGTCGGTATAAATCATCACCTTGTTGTCATGCGCTATCTTCGCCCATTTCTCAATCACTTTGTTGGAACCCAGGTAGCCGGGGATGACCAGCAAGGAATAATTGGTACGCAGGTCCAGACGGTCGTAGTTGGCACGCAGCTCGTCCGCAATGGCATCGATGAAGAAAGAGTTGTCCAGGTCGGTGAGCTGCTCCATGGAAGCATTGACGATGGAAATGTTCTTAATCTTGTCGGAGTCCGTATTCTTGTAGAAAAGCATGACCGTACGGTATGACTTCTCCAATTGTTTCACCTCTTCCACCGCCTTCAACTGGTTCTGGGAAAGCAGGTCGGAAACGGCTGCCGATTTCTTCTGGCACAGTTCAATCATTTCGCTGATGGACTTGTTGCCTTGCAGCATGTCCACCCACATTTCGAGCCGTTTCTCCAGTTCCTTGCGTTCAGATGCCCGTTCGGGGTCTGTAAGGAAAATGTTACGGCGCGCCTTGCGCTCCGGATTCAGGTTCTGTATGCCGTCCACAGAGGACTCCAGGACATTGAAACCACCAAACTTAGCCAGGACCTGTAGCTCCGCGTTCAGGTTTCTGGGCTGTGCCGCAGCCTGCTGTTGTTGTACGGCTGCCTCCCTGTGTGTGTTCTGTTCACTCATAGCTGTTGTCATTCATTTGCAGGGTTAGACTTCTCGTTTTTCTTTAAATCGTCCAGCATGGCAGAAAGCGAATTGACGAATGCCTCGCGTGTCGCCGGATTCTCCAATACCCGTTGCAGCACCTTGTTGGAGCGCAACGACTTCTCCATCCTGTCAGCGAACTGCTTTTCCGTATTCAGTCCTGACAGGAAATGACTTTGCTCCGTCATTTTCTTGACAGAAAAGTCCCCCACATTGTGAAAACGGAAGTTTTCCTCCACGGGAGCACCTTCCGCATCGGTGAACTCAATATCTATCTCCGGTAAGAAATGCGCGAAGACCTGGTCGATATTGGTCAGCCCCGTGATCACTTCGGGAGCCACCGGTTCGTCTTTAGTCAACTGCTCCACCAATAATGTCCGGTTTTGTGGAATTTCCGCAATGCCTTCGGAGGCGTCAATCTTCACTTCGTTTCCGCCGATTCCGTAATTTCCAAGATCCATAAATTCGATATTTAAGTTTAAACTATATGTTGATTAAATTCTCTTTCAGTTGAAAATACCTCCTTTTCTTCTGGCTTCCGCTTGCCGCATGGAGGGGTTCTCCACCAGTTCCTTCCAGTCCTCGCCCAGCCATTCGTGAAGCTGGCGTTCCAGCACCTCGATGTCAATCGGCGCACGCACCTGCCTGCCCGTATGGAGCGCCAGGTGTGCCGCGTAGGTGAAGGTGGAGCTCCGTCTGATGTCTTCGGAAAGATAGCTTCCTCCCGCCAATGCCAGCAGGAAATATTCGAACGCCTGTTCCAGCTTTCCCTCCTCGTACCGTAGGAAGCCGCACATCCGGTAGCCCTCCATGACATAATAGGGGTCCTTCCGTTCGACAGCTTTCCCGGCTATCCCCTCGTATAAAGCCACCGCCTCTTCGCGTTTCTTTTCTGCCGTCAGGATTGCCGCCTTCATGGAAACAGCCATCTTCCAGTAACTGTATCCCGCCGCCTCGCCATCCTTCATCGCCTTTTCCGCCTCGCGGATGGTCTTGTCGCTGTATTTCATGCTGCTTTTGTATTCACGGATAGCATAGCAGGCTTCGGAAGCGATGAAGAGAGCGGATATCCGAATATTCGCATCCTTCAGTTCCCCGGCGATATCCAGGAGCTTCCTGATTTCCTTTTCCAGCGGTTTCAAATCCTGTTTTCGCGTGCAGTCCATGACCGCCGTCACCTGCTGTTTGAATCGGTTCTCGGGCGCAATCAGGTCGTTGCCGGTATCCGCCCGTGCCATCCGGTTATGCAGTGCCGCCGCCATGTCAAAGCGGGGGCGTATGTGGACCACCTCCGGCGACTCGTCCAGAGCGACATTTCTGTCCTTCTTCAAATCAATGGTTGTCAGACGGATGCCCTGCGGAACACCCTCTTTCAGTACCTGTCCGAACCATTCCGTCCGGGGATATTCCCCGGATTGTTCCGGAGGAAAATAGATGCAGAAGAAGGCATTCTCCAAACGGGATATGCACTCCTTGAAGCGCAACATCTCCTTCCACAGGTTTGCCGCCGTAGGCTCGGCCGACGTGTCGGGGCGGTACTCCGTCTTGAGCAGCCCGTCGTGCCGCAACGCCTTGAGCATGTCATCCTTCTCTTCCGCCTGTTCATCAAACCATCCGGCATACTCCTGCCAGAGCTGTGCGGCATATTCGTCGTCATCGCCTCTGTAGGGCGTGTCGAAACGGAAAAATATGTCATCGAACTGTCCTACAGGGGAACGCTCTATCTCCAGGAACTTGTCCACCAGGTCCACATCGTTCCTTCCGACAATCCATATCGCCAGTTTCCAGTCTTTCTTTCCGGCTATGTCCGCCCAGTAATCGACCGCCTTGTAGTATTCCTGTATTACAGATGCTGATGCTCCCATATCCAATCCGTTTATGAATTAATTTTCACAATGCCTCCCGTTACGGTCATGTTTGCCGTTCCCTCCACGGTGAGGTTCGTGCCTTTCATGGTTCCGGTCTGTGTATTCAAGTCATATTCCTTGGCCGCCTCCAGCTTGATATTGGTGGCACTGCCGTTGATGATGTTTTTTTCGCTGCTGAATACCATACTTTCCTTGCCCGAAACCAACGTAATGTTTTTCTTTCCTTCGATGGAAATCGTGTCCGCCTGCATACCGATGGACTTTTCGTCCATTACGATAACGGACTTGTCCTCGTTGGTGATGACTACGCTCTTTTTCGCCATAATCGTAATGGCGTCCTTCCCGTCCAGCAGGATCAGTTGTTTTCCCGTCTGGTCGGTGATGACAATGCTTCCCGTCTCATCATCGAAAACGATGGCGCTTCCGCTGCGCGTGATAATGCTTTTGGTCTTGTTGTCCTTGTCCCCTCCCTTGCCTGAAGCGGAATGGAACATGGCTCCGGTCACATAGGGGCGGTCCGGATTGCCGTGTTCGTACCCCACCATGACCTGGTCACCGACTTCGGGAACAAACACCCATCCGCGGTTTTTGGATACGGCGTCGCTTACTCCCGCATTGGGGCTCTGCACCCTGATCCAGTTGGTTGTTTTCCCGTTTTTCTGCCAGTCGAAACTCACTTTCACCCGTCCCTGCTCCTTTTCGTCGTCATTTTTCTTCACCGTCGCAAGCTCGGGCAATGCCAGCGGGAGTTTTGCGTCGGGAACAGGGATGTTTACCGTTCCGTCAGGAATCCCGGCAAACGTGTTGGCATAATGCCCGTCACGGCGCACCTCGTGCGTGATTTCGGTGATGCGGAATTTACCCAGGGGCGGCAGGTTCATGTCACCGGGGAAAGAGACCTCAATGACTTCGCCTATCCGGATCCGGCATGTCTTTCCTATGCCCCTTATGTTCAACAAATTGGCGCCGGACTCATTTTTGAGGACTTTCATCTGCCCGTCCAGTCCCGCTTTGTCGGCGATGTGCGGAGTGGCGGCGGCAGTCGTCTTGGCCCCATACGCCTTTTCGGAACAGTCATGCGCAATGGACTGGAGGTCATTCATGCCATCGGGTTTGGCGGGCGTGTCTGCATTATGTTGTTTGTTCTCCTGCGCTACATAATCGTATCTTGCAGATTTGCCCGGCACCAGATTTGCCACCAGACGTACCTCCTCCAGGTCCACATCGTACATGATCTTTTCCGTGTTGTCCTTGTCGGGTTTTCCGAAATAGACTTTTTTCCCGTCGTAATAGAACCACTCGCCGTATTGGGCGGAGAGCCGGTTCATAAAGTCGAAGACGCTCTCGTTGTACTGCGCCATGTAAGGGATTTTGGCGGAGTATTTGGGATTGGAAGCCAGCGGGACCTTCCCGTATTCCTGTGTCGCCTCCTTTATGATGGCGGAGAGGGTCTGGTCCATCCACGAGTCAAGCGTTCCGTTGTTCTCATACAATATCGTGGGGCTTGCTCCGTGAATGGCCACTCCGCCCGCCTCACCCATGCTTCCGACCATTTCCACCTGTGTGACAACCCCTTCGAAGTCATAACTTTCGCCCGTCTGCTTGTGGGCGAACGAGATGCTGACAGTCTCCCCGATGTAATTGATGAATTTTTCAGGTGTCTGCTTGAACGTATTGCCGGGCGAGAGGTAATTCACAATTACAGTAAAGGCGTGATGCCGGTTAAACCGCTGATGAAGCCGCAGTGAAACGAACTTCTGTTCCTCTCCTTTCACTGTCACCTTGGTAGTTACCAAATTCAGAAAACTTGCTCCCATACTATCTTTTGCTATGAAAATTAATTAATCAATCCGACCAGTCGGTATGTTTTTTGGTGCCGAAATAACCGGAATTGGTATATTCCGGCACCTTAAAAACTTTGATTAGAAAACAACCGTTAGTTGTTTTCCGGCCAATCCTGTACAAATGTAGCCTCGTCCATCTTCACAGTCTGTGCGGAAATGGCGAACTTGATTGTCATCGGATAGGGGTTGGCCACATTCAGTGCCTCCTCGTATTCCACCACGTAACCGTTCTCAAATACCAATTCCTTCATCTTGGCATCCTCATCCGCTTTCTTGAAGACGATACTTCCGTTTACGGGCTGATACTGTTTGAACATCTTGTCCAACACAATGGTGTCCGGAGTAGATTCAACCTCCACATAGATTTTACCACCATAGATGTCAGATGCCGGACGGCCTTTGGGGTCCACATCACGATTGAACTTGACATCCCATCTCAATACATCAAACTCTCTTGAGTCTGAAAACTTAAATGACGCTTTAAATGCCATATTCTCAAAGTTTTAAAGTTTGTAAAAAAGTTGATTACGGAATTTCCGGCTATCGGCGGTTCGGCGCCTCCCCGCCTTTGGCTTTCAATTTCCGGGGGCTAATATATGGAGCTTTCTGAAAATTACAAAAGTTTTTTGGGAAATTTTTTGCGATATTTTTTGGTTTTTTCAAAAATTATGTTCGTTAACATAAAAAAATCTGCCCTGAAAAGTGGCGGGCTTATTTTTTTGCCTTATATTTGCAATGTTCTCCTGCGCAATTTTTAAATCTTATTGATTATGGATACAGGAGTTGGTTTCATTAATCTTGATGATTCTGTAAAAATTGCGCTTAACATAGCACTTGCAGTGGCTCGTGAAAATGCGAACGAGTGTTACACTCCCTCGCATTTGTTGAAGGCTCTACTTCATAAAGATGTAGGGCTAAGAGATTTTATAATAAGTATAGGTAAGGATTTGGGGTATCTGGAGGAATGGGCGGATGTCCATATCGAACAATGTCCGAAATCCACCCGGTTCGCCGAAATCAAGCCGTCGGAGAAGATTGACGCCGTTTTCCGTGCCGCCGATGACGCACGGATACAGATGGGGCTGTTTGACATCAATCCCATCTGCGTGTTGCTGGCACTGACGAAACCGGGCATCGCCTTTTCCAGTGACCAGCTCAGGTCTTTCCCTATCCTGGAGAAAGATATCCATTCCATATATACAGGCAACGAACCGGCGGGAGTTTCCGGCAACGTGCCGGAGAGTTTCATTCAAAGCTCCGTTTCCTCTTCCACTTCCTTTCTCACCAAGTATTGCGTGGACCTTACCGCCACCGCGGCAGACAGGCTTTACCCGACCATCAACCGTGACCGGGAGAACCGCATGGTCATGGAGGTGCTGGGCAGCCGCAGCAAATCGAACGTGCTGATTGTCGGTGACGCCGGGGTGGGGAAAACAGCCCTAGTGTACGGGCTTGCATGGAACATAGTCAACCATAAGGTGCCCTCGTTCCTGGAGGGAGCCCGTGTGTTTGAGCTTGACAATGCCTCGCTCATAGCAGGCGCCACCTACAAGGGGGAGATAGAGGACCGTTTGAAAAATATCGTGAAAGAGTTGCGCGGCATTGACAACGCCATCCTGTTCATTGACGAGATTCATATCCTGCTGGACAGCCGGCAGGGCAATTCCGGCGCCGGCAATGTGCTGAAGCCCGAATTGTCGCACGGCGACCTGACCGTTATCGGCGCCACCACCATTGACGAATACCGTAAGATTATAGAGCCTGACCATGCGTTCAACCGCCGTTTTGAGGTGGTGCAGGTCAATGAGCCTGACTTGAAGTCCGCCATACAGATGCTGCATTCCGTCCGGCAATCATACGTGGAGTACCACCGGGTGGGAATCAGCGACGATGCCGTGGCGGAATGCGTGCGCCTTGCCAAGCGGTATGTGAAAGACCGCCGTTTGCCCGACTCCGCCATCGGCCTGCTGGACATGACACTTTCGGCCATCAAGATGGTCAATGAAACAGGAAAGAAGGATACGGAAGCCTTGCTTGCCCGACTGGACGAGATAGAAAAGGAGGAAAAAGCACCTCAAGAAAAGGTGGAAGAGCTGAAAACGCTGCTTTTCCTGATGCACAACAAATTAAGCCCCATCCTTCTGGGTGTGGTTTCCGATGAGGCGGATATCCATGAATTGCAGGAGTATGAAGAGCTGGCGGCTTACCTGCGGAGCGCACTGGCTGCCATCCTGTCATTTGCGGAAAAGAGCATAGAGGAGGTAGGAATTTATGAGGTTGCCGCCGTTGTCGCCAGCAAGACGGGCATTCCTATCGGCAAGATACAGTCGCAGGAGAAGGAACGCCTGCTCAACATGGAAGACTACCTGCGCCGTCGGGTTGTCGGTCAAGACCAGGCGCTGAAAACGCTGACCGATGCCATTCTTGAATCCCGCAGCGGTATGAACAAGCCGGGCCAGCCCATCGGCTCCTTCTTCCTGCTGGGGCCTACCGGTACCGGTAAGACCGAACTTGCCAAGGCACTGGCGGAGGCGCTGTTCAACGATGAAAAGTCCATGATCCGTTTTGATATGTCCGAATTCAAAGAGGAGCACTCCGCCGCCTTGCTTTACGGGGCGCCTCCGGGATACGTGGGCTATGAGGAGGGCGGTATGCTGGTGAATAAAATCCGCCAGCAACCCTACGCGGTGGTCCTCTTTGACGAGATAGAGAAAGCGCATCCGTCCGTCTATGATATTTTCCTGCAAATCATGGATGAAGGGAAACTGCATGACCGTCTGGGCAAGGAAGGGGACTTCTCCAACTCCATCGTGCTGTTCACCTCCAATGTGGGCAGCGAATGGCTGACGAAGCAGTTGGAATCGGGCAATGTGCCGGCTACCACCCAGATCATGGAGGTGATGGGGCAGTATTTCCGTCCGGAGTTCCTGGCGCGTCTGTCGGAAATCGTTCCGTTCTCTCCTATCCGTGAAGACATCCTGTTGAAGATATTCGATATACAGTTCAACAGTGTCAGGAAACTGCTGGACAAGCAAGGTATCGGTATCACCATCAGTGACGATGCCCGTAAAATGCTTGCCCACAAAGGATTCACTCCCAAATACGGCGCCCGTCAGGTTGCCGGGGTTATCCGCAACTACCTGCGCAGACCGATTTCGCGGCTTATCATCAATGAAGAGCTGTGCAAAGGAAAAAATCTGGAAGTGGGTCTGGACGAACAGAATGAATTAACCTGGAATATTCACTAATAATCAAGTACAGTATGTTTGGATATACAGTATTCTTAAAGATCGGCAATCTTGCCGCTTCCTCGCTGGTCGATATGTATAAGGACAGTTACCAGCTTATCGGCTGTGAGTTCGGGTTCGCCCAGGGGATAGACATCAAAGGACAGGCCCAGACCGAGGTGAAAGGCGGTACGTTCTATGTGACTTACTCCCATCTTCCCAACCGTGACATGATCCAGTGGATGCTGGATGCCCGCAAGTATCAGAACGGAGCCATCGTGGTCCATGACAACCAGGGTTCCACGCTCGAAAAGATACTTTTTGAGAAAGCGACCTGTGTGGATATGGAAATCAGCTATATCCGGCAGGGGAAGAGCTATATCGCAACCAAGCTGACCGTGCAGGCTCAGAAGCTGACGTTCGGGTCGGAGGAATTTGAAAATCAGTGGGTATTTTAAAAACAACAATGTTATGGGACTCTTTAGTTTTCCGCAAGTGGACAGCAATGTGAATGTCATATTCAGTGTTGACGGTGACGAGTATGCAGTGGAACAGTTCAAAATCGGTTTTCACCAGCCTGTCGATGGCATAAAGAACCAGCCGGAAGGGGAAGTGCGTGGCGGACGCATCATGATTACTCTTTCGCAAACAGTGAAGAACAACATCTACGGATGGGCTGTGAAACCGTGGATGAAAAAGAACGGGGCGGTGCTGTTCAAGACCGGTACGTCCGGGGTGATATTTGAGGTGGCGTTTACGAATGCGTATTGCGTCAATTTGAAACGGGTTATTGAATCTTTGGGGCAAGGCTTGTCAACTACCTTGATTTTGTCTCCTGAAAGTGTAAGCGTGAATGGTATTGAATTTGATAATCGGTGGGTGAAATAGTTATGCAAGGAAGAAATGAATCAAATATTATTTCGTTGGATTTATATACCAATTTATTAAGTTCTGGTGACTTATATGAAGGATATGTTGAGAATTGCGGTTATGCATTTTATGAAAATATCCCTGTATCTACTAGTATTAATAAAACTACGCTTATCTATGATTCATATAATGTATGTAAATTAGATATTTCTCCTAAAGCATATAGAGCTAGTTCTAAAATTTGTAACACACATTTAGAACAATATGATGATTCATGGTTTACTCCTGAAAATGTTCTAAAAGCAACTTCTGCTTTGTCTTTATCAATTATGGTAGATGATGTTACAGGAATAGGAGTTGCGGATGATATTTTACTTCCATTTGTTTGGGCTGGTGGTTGTTTGTGTTATATTGCCGCTGTTATATATTACAAAAATGTAGGTAATGGAAATTCTCATTATCCAGGACCATGGTCTGAAACCCAAATACCTAAAACGCACTATACGATGAGAGAACCTATTGCAATGCCAAATCCTGATAATTTTTCGAATGGAGGAGGTAATTATTTTTTGCCAGGATTAGCTTATGCAATACAAGATTATTATCAAGTAACTTCTGTAGATACTGTTAAAAATACTTTTATAGAACATTCTGTTGAGCATAATTATAGATATAATGAACAACAAAAGTTTAAAAGTGAATATTTTTATTTTAACCCTAAGCCACAAAAAGTTGTAAAGCCTTCGATTATTAATAAATTCAAAATAGCTAGGATAATAGAACAATTATATTCAAAAACATTAGTATTGCCTAAAGATAATACTAATGTTGTGCGAAAAGAACATGTTGAACCAATATTTCAAAAGAAAAAATCTGAATGAAAAATAGTATATTATATAATGATTTAAGTAATATGTTTGTCGTGATTCTGATTTCTTTAAATTTATTGTATCCATATACTTTTACAGGAGTTTGGTATCGCACATTTTTATTACTAGGTGCTATTGCCAGTTTTTATACATATCAAAAATTGAAACAAGCAAAGAATGATAGTTGGATTTTCCGTTCTTTATCAAGATTGAATTATATGTTTTTACTGGTGATGTTTCTCTGTTTTTTTATAGTGTTTTTAAATAAGGATATATTGTATAATGTGTACATATTTCCTTTTTACTTAATCTTGATAGGTATGTATTTAGGGTTCATAATAACACGTATTTTTATTCTTAAGTTAAGTTGATTAGAGATATGGCGCAGTATAAGGTATTAATTATTTATATCATTTCTAATGGTTTGTCAAAAAAATCATTTGAGGATGAATTGGGAAAATACGGGCTGGAGCGATTGGGAGAGCAAGACATCTTCGCACTTCCCTTAGACGAATACCGCACGAAGGTACAAGCATTCAAAGCCTACCTGCGAGCCTATTCGCGCAAGCATCTGGACAGTCAGGACACAGTATTGTTCGTGGAATCACGCATGAATCCGGAACGGACCTTGACTACTATGTTGCAAACCAATCTGATGAGTGAGGACGAATAAAAGATTACAGATATTATGAGTGCACAATCGTATATCAAACTTTGGACCGCCGAGCCCTCGGAACATGATGAGGTGCAGGCTTACGACCTGTTGAGTTATGAATATGACTTCCGGAAGCCGACGACCCCATGCGGGCAAGCCGCCGGAAAGACCACCGGGGGACAGATGCAGGTAAGCATAGCCGGATTTCCCTCGAAGGAGTTGCTGGAATGGATGTTCAATTCACGTATCCTGAAAAGCGGGGAAGTGATGAACACCTCGGGAAAGCTGGGGACACCAAAGGAAACAATCAGGTTCAAGGGAGCCCAATGTCTGGATTTCCATGTGCATTCGACCGTAAAAGAGAGTTGTACCTCGCTGCTTATCCATTTCAGGGAAATGGAAGCCGGCGATTCGTGTCACCTAAATTTGAAATGAGATTATGAACTGGTTTGCTGCCTTGTTTAAACGGAAAGAGCCCGGAACGGTGAATGACCGTTATGCGATGAAGCTGTCCGTATGTCACGAGACATACACGGTAGAAGAATTTGACCTGCAATTCAAACGGAATACCGACCGTGACGGATTGCCGGAAGGTGAGGCATACGGCGGTTTCGTTACCTGTACCCTTGCGGGTATGCCGGGTGACGGTCTGCTGCGGTGGGGTGCCTACAGCCAACCATGCGAGGACGGTGACCTGCGGGTTTACCGGAAAGACAAACCGGACCAGGAAGCCGTATTCGTCCTGCGTTTTGTGGAAGGGAACTGTATCCGTTTGCAGCGTAAGGTTGACCATATGAACCAAAAAAGCAGCATCACACTCCTGTTTGCCGCAAGGATATTGCAATTCAGTGACGACGAATTTGAGAATAACGAATGGCGCTGACAAGTATGGAAACGAAATTTTGCAAACTGCCTCTGGATTTTGGAGCCTTGCTCAGCGAGGATGTGGAAAACAGCCGCCTCGCGTCCTGTACGGAGATAGAGTCCATCGACCAGTTCATCGAGATGCTGATTGACACGGCTCCCGGGGAACACGCCTTTGACAAGGATTTCGGTTGCGAGATTTTTTATCTTGATTTTGAGAGTATCATTTCGCATACCCGTTGGGAAGGGCAGTTTTCCGACTATATCACCCAAGCCATCACCCGGTACGAGAAGCGTCTTACGAATGTGAACGTCCGGGTCATTATCGACGATACCACCCGGCAGGACAATGTGTTCGAGGCTTCGACCATAAAAAAACGCGTGCAGGTATATGTCTATGGCAATCTGGTGCATACCGGAGAGAAGCGTTGTTTTTACTATGTGATTTATTTAGGACCCATTTCAACCCGATGACAAGCGTATGAGTATGGAGAAATATAACAAGGAGCAGATCAGGAACCGTATGCTGAAATACGCGGCGGCGTTCTGGGGAATCAAGAAAGCGGAAAATTTTGACCCTGTCGTCAAGCTGATGCTGGAGGCGCTGTCCAACGAACTGTATATGCTGGGGGAAGACTTCACGGCCATCGAGACGCGGCTGCTGGAAAAAACCGCCCGCATTCTGACACCGGACATACTGACCTCGGCACTTCCCGCACATGGTGTCGTGCATGCCTCTCCCATCGAGCCCGGCTACCTGATAACGAAAGAGTCGGGCATGTATTATGAGAATGACCTGCTGACCCAGAAGCTGTCCGCCGGAAGCATTTCCTTTTATCCGGCCTGTGACACCCTGCTGCACAAAGCCGATGTGAAATACATGGTGTGTGACGACATTCTCTATCAGGTGGACCATACCCTGTCGAAAACCATGATTGCCCGTACGGAAACAAGGACGCCCGCCCGCACGGTGTGGCTCGGCCTGGCGGTGGACGACTCGCTGACGGACCTGGAAAACATTTCTTTCTATCTTGACTTCCCCAACCTTACCGAAAGCTATGAATACCTGTTCCTGCTTCCGTGCACGGAATGGTCCGCCGGTGGAACCCCCATCCGGATGGAGCCGGGCATCTATGAGAAAAGCCGGTTGCCGGAGGAATCCACCCGTGCCTTCTTCCAGAACTATGATGCGATGTCCGTCATAGACAAGGAGGTGATGGAACTCTACAACAAGCATTTCCTGCGGGTTTCGCAACCGGTCCCCCTCAATGAGGTTGACAAGGAGCCCCTGCCGAAAGCCTTGTCTTCCTGTTTCGGGGAGCGTGTGCGGGAAAAGATGCAAGAGAAGCTGGTGTGGGTGAAAATCGTATTCCCCGCCCATTTCACTCCGGAAATCCTGGAGGAGCTTCATGCGGGCATCAACATCGTGCCTGTGGAAAACAAGCTGCTGCACGAACAGACCACCTCCCTCGAAGACACGTTCAGGGTGATTCCCCTGCGTACCGGCAATTACGAGTCCCTGCTGTCCGTGCACAGCGTGAAGGACTCGGACGGAAAGAGCTATCATGAGCTCCAGTATCCGGTACCCGGCTCCACGGAGAGTTACGGAACCTATTCCATCCGCAAGGGAGGCTGCGAGCGTTTTGATTCCCGCTCCGCCAAGGAACTGCTCGGCTATCTGCTGGACCTGCTGGATGACGAGACCCACGCCTTCCATGCCGTTTCGAGTGTCAAGCTGCAAGCGCTCGCCGGCCAGATGGCGCAACTGACGGCGCAGCTGAAACAGGCGACCGACAACATGAACGAATACAGGGAGACCCCCTATTACCTGATGATCGACCAAATGTCCGGCAAAGGGCAGGTCACCGTGAAATACTGGACCACCCACTGCGAGACAGGCAACCAAATACAGGCCGGCGTGGAGCTGTCGCCATACGCCACCACCTATCTGGATCCGAAGACACTCGCGCTTGTCAGTACCACCTACGGCGGGAAGCAAGCCCCCAAGAACCGGGAGCTGATCGATATCTACAAATACGGGATCATTTCACACGGGCGTGTGCTGACGCAAAACGACATAGCCAGCTTCTGCAAGAAAGAGCTTGGCGAGCTTCTGTTGCGGACAGAAATCCGCAACGGGGTGGAAATCAGCCCGGTTCCTACCGAAGGGCTGATACGCACCAAAGAAGTGCATCTGGTCCTGGGAACGAAGCTGGACGGGCCGTCGCAGGAAAAACAGATGAAAGACAGCCTGCACACCAGACTGTCTGCCTGCTCGCCGGACACATTCAATTACCGCATATTCATCGAATACAATAACGCATAAACATAGAACTTATGGACCCTGTCACCCAACATCTGATTTCATCGTACCTGCTGATGCCCGTACTGACTGTGATTTTCGGGATTGCAGCCTATTTTATCGCACGGAAAAACAAGCTGCTCAACAATAAGAAACTGATTGTCTATCTGCTGCTGTGCGGCATTGTACTTGCCCTGCCCGGCCTGTCGGGATTCATGGACTACAACTTCATGCCCTACATCTATGTCCTGCTTGCCATCCTGTACTGGACCGCCGGGTATTACAACCGGTTCCTGCTGCGGAAAGTGTTCGCTTCGGGCAAGGAGACACCCTCTTTCGGTATCCGGTGCCTGCTGACGGTTACAGTCGTGCTGCTGGGCGCGGGGCTCTTCTCCGTAGTGTTCAACCTCTGCAACGAACTCCAGTACGGCATCTGGGCCTCCACCTGCCTGCTGCCTTTCGTCTTCCCGCTCCTGTACACCCAGACGGTAAACAGCTATTTTGACATACCACTTGAAATATACAAGGTCTGGAAGTATTCGGAAGAGTATGATTCGGACTCCTTGTACATCAACCGTGAGCGGAGTATCGTGGTGGATGTGGAAATATTCCGCAAGGTGGACGATCCCGCCGCGGAGCGTATTACCGGCAAGGCGTCCGAAGATGTCATTTTCGGGCATTGGTTCCAGCGCATGATTGACGACTGCAACCTCAAATCACCGTCCTCCCCGATAGTCTATCAGAATGACGGCGGCGCCTATTACGAATGGGTGTTCTATACCAAATCCTCCTTTTTCAAGAGAAGGTTCTATATAGACCCGGACGTCACGCTTGCCGAGAACCGACTGAAAAGCCATGATGTGATCATAGCCAAGCGCGTGGCGAACGAAATAGTGAATTACAAGGAATATTAAAAAAACAGACATGATGAATACAGGAAAACAGAAACCGGGAAAGAGATATCCGCTGGTAAACTGGGCGGACGGAATGCCGGTCAACAAGAAGCATTTTATCCAGCTGGAGGACCATTTCACGGACCGGCTGTGCGAATACCAGTCATTCCAGCTGAACCGTGCCAACTACGGGTTGCTCCCCTTCAGGAAAGGAGAAGCCGTTTCCGGTGATTTCAGCATCACGGAACTTGTCACGGGCACTCTGGAAGTCCGTTTGAAACGCTGCCTCGCCCTTACCGCCGGCGGCTACCTGATAGACTATGACGCGGGGGGAGACGACGAGCTGACCGCCAGTTTCCATATCGCCATTGACGAGACGGAGGATAAGGACCAGCGGTGGGATGTCATTCTGATGGCCGACCCCTTCGAGCGTCTGCCTTCGGGCGTCCCGGACGAAAAGGAGACCAGTCCCCGCCAGCCTGACGCGCTGCCCAACTACGCGTTGAGCGTCGTTCCGACGGGGCAGATTGACGGCAACAACCTGGGAAGGCACTTCCTGGTAATCGGCCGCCTGCGCAAAAACGGGAACCGCTGCGAGGTGGACGGGAACTTCATCCCTCCCTGTACCAGCATGTCCAGCCATCCGGACCTGAAAAACTACTATCTGAAATTCGGGCAGCTGGTCGATTCCATCGAGAAAGCCTCGTCGGATATTCTCGCCAAGGTGGAGAATGCGGAGAAGCAGACCCCGCTTGCCGTGAACATCGGCATGTTGTGCCGCCATGTCATGCTGTTCATATCCGACATCTATTTCTCCTACCGTAACGAAGGGCAGTATTATCCGCCCCTCCGTTTCCTGAACGTATTCTCCACGCTGGCACACCGCCTGTATGTCTGCCTGGGATTTATGAACAAGGAGGAGAAGGAGGACCTGCTGAAATATTTCAACGAGTGGAACGGCATCAATCCCGGCGCTTACGAGGGGCTGTTGCGGGAAAACAGCGGCCTGTTGTACAACCACCAGAACATCCGTCCGCTGATGATAACCGCGGAGCGTTTCCTGTACCAGTTCAATGACCTGTGGACCACGCTCAGCCGGCTGGAATACATCGGCAAGCACAAGGAAAACATCGTGGTTGCCGAACGCTCCAGACAACCGAAGGAGACGAACGAGTCACGCTGGAACATATTGGACTGATAATTCATACAAGAACAACCATGACAGAAGAGACAGACAAAATCGTATGTTTTGAGGAACGCCCCCATCTGTTCAACCAGCCGGATACCGACTTCAAGGCGGAAGTGGTGGCCAGCGGGCTGAAGGAGGGCGGGTATGACGCGGAACGCACCCTTATCTCCAGGCGGGGCGACATGCGTCGCGGCTTCTCGAAGGACATCCAGGAAATACGCTCGGAATACTCCCATTACGACCTGACGGATTATCTGTATCTCCACGTGAACAGGCGCAGCATTTACGACGCCCTTCCGGAAGGCATCTTCCACAAGAATCTCCATCAGTCGGGGAAAGTGTCGAAAGAACAGGTACTGGATGAAATCCGCATCCACCGCGAGGAGGAATTCTTCGCCCGGCGTTTTTTCAAGCCTTTTGAAATCTCGCTGGACCATCTGCTGGTCGCTTTCCAGAACAAGGAGCGCCGTATCGACGAGATGAACGTGCACGCCGACTTTGTGAGCATCTTCTCCGGACAGTGGCCGGTGCTCAAGCTGCTGCCGCTCCATCTGGCGGTCATGCTGGTCCATCTGCTGCCCTATCTGGAACAGATTACCGCCAGCCTTGCGAAGACGGGCGAGTGCATGAGCATCCTGACCGGGGTGCCTGTCCGCCTGAAGAGAGGCGACAAATGCGTGACAGAGGCGCCTCCCGGTCTTGTCCCCCGGTTAGGCCGGTGCCTTTTGGGCGACACGATGGTGGCGGGGAACCGTTTTGCCGACGGCACATACCGGCTGCTGCTGGAAATCGGCCCCTTGTCCGCCCGGAAAATGGAGACCTTTTTCCCGGGAGCCGCCAACAACCGGATATTGAACGCCCTCATGGAGCTGTTCCTGCCATCGGACAAGGAGGTACAAGTCCGCTATATCATCCAACAGGAGGACGCCCGTTTCCGGCTGGGTACACCGGACGGACAGTGCGCGTACCTGGGAATCAGTACTTATTTATAAAGAAACAAAACATCATCCGACATGAAACCGAAAAATAACACCGAAGTGAGAAAGGCCTATCTGAGGTTCTCCGGCTACCTGACAAGCTGTATCGTGCTTGCGGTAACCATCTTTGCCTGTTTCCTCAAAACCTCCGGCACGGAGGTGAAACGGATTACGGAGCAGACGCTGGAATACGACCATGTCTATGCCAGGGAACTCGCCTTGGCAAACAGCGTGGATTCCGTGTACCAATACATGAAACTGATGAACACCTCGCCGAAGATCAACGACGTGCTTTTGCAAAGTGTGGTCAGCACACGCAAGATGAACCTGCTGAAGGATATCCAGGGCATGGATGCCAGGGATTGCAGGCTTTACAGCCGGCTGCTGGGAAATATCAACATATTCCTCGGGGTGAAAGATTCCATCCGCCTGTTGAACATTCAGGAGGAGATGGTAAAAAAAGACCTGATGCAGTGCATCCAGGACAACTGGAAGACACGGCGCAGCCTGAGTGTGGGACCCAATAACAAACAATGAGAACGCTATGATGGACAATAATAGAAAAACACTGAACAAACGGGAAATCCTTATGGGACACGCATACGTATTCCTGTTTTTTTTCCTGACGACCGTGGCGTGCTGCCTTGCCATCTTCATGTGGAATTCGGACTTCAGGATGTTCGAGCAGAAGGAGTTTGTGAAAATCAAGATGGACCGTATCAAGGACTTCCAGCAGGAACAGGCCGAAAGCCAGATGCCCGTGGACTCCCTGTTCCGGAAGATAGAGGCTTTCCAGCCCGGCGTGTATGCCCAATACGAGGAGGACGACATCCACTACCTGATCAACAACCTGCGGAACACCTACGAAAGGAACAGCTGGGACAAACGGTACAAGCTGTTCATGCATATCGCCGATTTTTATGCCATGTGGCTGTCGGACAAGAAACAGCTGTGGAGCATCGAACAAAACATACGCCTGTTCAAAGCCAATCTGGAGGAGTGCGAGATAGGCTTGCGGAAGAAAGAGGAAGACCTGCGCTCGGGAACTAAAAACAAATGACGCCATGGGAAAGATTCGTACCAGAAAGATTCTGTTTGTAGTTGCAGCGATGCTGCTGTGTGTGCTTGTCGCCGTGCTGATCCGGCTGTTTTTTTCCAACCGTATCGTACGGATGACCCTGACGCCCATCGAGGTGGAAGTTGGGGAAGCCGTTCATTATGCGGACAGCACCCGCAACGCGAGCTCCTGGCTGTGGGAGTTCGGCAACGGGGATGTCTCGCATGAACGGAGCGGCCAGTACGTGTTCAAGGAACCGGGGCGTTACCAGGTCCGCCTTCAGGTGGACCATTCGCTGGAGAAGAAGCAAATCGTCAAGGTGAACAGACGGGCCAATAATTACGGAAGCGACCAGCTGGTCAAAATAGAGGCGCCGGCGACCGCCTTCCAGGGTGAGATCATTTCATTCAAGGGGTACGGGCCGTCGAGGGAATGGCGCTGGCAGTTCGGTGAATCGGGCATTGTGGACTCACGGGAGCAGAATCCGCTCTATGCCTACTCCGAGGCGGGCAGGTACGAGGTGCTGCTGACCACGGAAGAGACCCAGTATCCGGTCCGGCACACCATTGAGGTTCTTCCGCAATATGCGGAGAACGACTCGACGGACGTGCTTGTCGTTATCGGCAACGACATCCGCGAGCATTTGCAGGCCATCGTGGACGGCAAGCCGTTCAATGTCCATTACAATTATATCCTCAAGAAGTATCTCTGCGGAAATCCGGACATTGCGGTGACGGTCAACAATAACAAAAAGAATGACTTCTACTCCTATTGCCAGGGTTTGAAAATCATTGCCCGTCGGAAGACCCTCATCGACGAGGTGTTTGTGGATATGGGTGACAACCTGAACAATGAATGCGTGATGCAACTGATGGTGACGCAGCACGAACGTTTTTCCGAATCAAAAAAGTAATGTGAGGCATGAAAAAGAACTGTTTGTCAATCCAGTTGAAAAGAGGATGGATTTGCGGAAGCATTATCTGTCTGGCGGCCTGCGGACCGGTACACCGTTTTACACGCGTGAAGAATGTCCCCCGCGAATATGTACGGAACTATTCCGTCGAAGGCGTGAAAGTCCCCCGCAGCCTGTCGCTGTTCAAGCATGACCCGTGGATTGTCTTTGCCAACGAGCCGGGGACAACCTACCTGAGTCCGAGCGGGAAGAATGAAATGCGCCCCGTGAACTATATGGATGCGTTTCTGGTCATCAAGCGCAAAGGCGACTGGCTCCAGTTGATCCAGTATGACCCCGCCATCCTGAAAAACGGAAGGCTGAAAGAGTGGAAGCAGGCCCGGTATTGCGGATGGATCAACCGGGACAACCTGTTGCTGACCCGAAGCGGTGTGACCGACATAGCTACGGGCTTCAAGAACAAGCAGGTGGTGATGCCGGCCGACAGTGCGGCACTGGCTGAACCGGAAACGTATTTCGTTGATGATTCCGTAAAACTGTTCAAAGATACCGACCTGACACAGGAAGTGGGCAGAATCCCGTTCTACGGCATTGTGTATCCTTATCAGGCATCGTCAGACAAAGGATGCGTGTTTGTGGCGGACCGGCCCAAACTCGACGCTGACAGTATCGGGGGGATGCCTGTCGGGTGGATAGACCGGCGGCTACTGACCGAAATAGGCCAGCAATTGCATGTGGATATCGCCTCGCTGCCCGACAGCGCACTGTTGTTTAAGGACAGTGAACGAAAGGATACCCTGACGCTGGCATCCGATGATATGCGGCAGGTACGGGAGTTTGCCGGGCGGCATCCCGCCATCCGGTACAGTCCGGTGTTGTCCTACCGGCACAATGATACGGCGTTCTGTTTCAGAACGCATATGCCGATGCCGGTCATTGACAAACGGGAAAGCTATGTGCTGAACGTGAACGGCCATCCGATTTATTACGGAACCTTCAAGAACAAGATAGAAAAGGACCTGCAAAAAATAAACCTCGTGTTTGTCCTGGAAGGAAAGGATAAGGCCATCGAACAGTTTCCTGCCGTGGTGAATGCCATCCAAGGGTTGCAGTCCCAGCTGGCGAACGATGAGAGTTTCTCCTTCAAGTTCGGCGCCGTGCTCACTTTCAACGAGCCGGACAGCCGGGAAGATCCCATCTGCAAACTGACTCCCGACTATATGGAATTTCTGGACTTTTTGTCGGACAAGGCACGGAATGCGGAAAAACTGAAACCTGTGTACGGGAGATTCGGCAGCTGGTCGGGTGTCCGTACAGGGGTGGAACTGTTCAACAAATGTCGGGACGAGAGCAATGTCCTGGTGGTGGTAGGTGACAAGGGGTTCAACAGCGAATGGGCGGATTCCACTCTGGTGGACCGGCTGGTGGAGAACAACTGCCGGTTGCTGGGGTTCCAGCTTTACGGCGGAGAACCGGACAACTTCAACAATTTCGTGCTGCAAATCGGGAACATGATAGACTGCTCGGCTCCACGCATCAGCCGGAAGAAACGGGAACTGATTGTGTATCCCGAACAGCTGCGGAACGGAAACGAATATGCGGAGGTGAACCACAATACGTATTGCCTGGACTTTCCGAACCGGAGCATGACACAGGGATGGCTTGTCTTTCCGCAGAAAAACGAGTCGCTGGAGCTGGAGGGGCTGACTACCGCCGTGGACTCCATGCTGTTGCAGGTGAAGTTTGACAATACGCTGTTGGGCAACAGCCTGACAAGGGCGTTTGAGGAGGTGGGAACCCACCGGTATAAACTTGACTCGACGCTGGTGGACTACTATCATATCCGCAGGTCAGGCGTGCAACCGATATTGTCTGTCCTGCCGGGTATCGAGCCGGGATGGAAACTGCCGGCAGAGCCTGTCGTATTGCCCGACTCGCTTTCGTCCGTAACGGACTATTACCTGCTCGTCAATGAAGAGGAGTTCAAGCGGCTGAGAAAGTATGTGGAAGTGCCCGCCAAACTGGTCCTGGACTATAAATATGAGGCGGTCAGAAAGAAAAAGCAGGCGAAGACGGATATCTGCAACTGTCCGGACGATTATCTGCCGGCAGATACAGAGGAGGCTACCATACGTGTGAAGACGGACAGCCTGAACATACCGGAATATGTCCCGACGCGCCGTGTGAGAAGGCAACTGGTAAGGCATCTGCTTTCGGAACGCAACAGGGACAAGTATTGCAAGACGGGAAGAAGGGATTTCCTGAACATGCCTTTGTCGGAAGCGTTGCAACGGTTCACATCGTGTCCTGTGGATTATCCGTTCTTCGAGGTTTACCGGGTCAAGGACTTGCGGAAAAAGGAGATGATTACGGATGTGGAACTGGACGGGCTGATTGAGTATTTCAAGGAAAAGAAAAAACTGCTGGATGAGGCTGCCGGCAAGGCGTTCCAGTCCAACGGACAAGCTTATTATTGGATTAGTCGTGATTTGTTACCATAAAAAAAGATTCCCATGTTAGGTAGATATAAAGATGTTTATATAAATAAAGAGGATTTTGATGCTCTAGTTGGACTTGGTATTCCTTATGAAGGTTTTGTTATTGGAGTCGGATATGCTTACTTGTTATACGATGTGTTAGAACCGGTGCAATTTGAGCATATGAATAGTAGTGTGTTATCGTATAATAATTTTTGTGTCCAATTTGCAACGCAATGTATAGATAATTCACGTGAAGCTTTCACGCTAAGTTTAGGGATGTGTCAACAAGATTTAATATCTCCTATAGAACAAGTATTAGGTAGTGATGAAGGATACTTAATAATAATTTCTCAATGTGGAGAAGTTTTAAGGAAAATTAAAAAAGAAGGGAAAAATATATACATTAAAGTAAATAGACAAGCCTTTGATGCTATTATTTCTAAATTTTCAGATACTTCCGATTATTATGCTTTACTAACATTGGGGGCACTACGAAATAAAGAGCGTCATACAGGCTATCAGACCTTAATTGCAGAACCACAGGCTTATGCAATTAAAATAACAGGGGAAATGAGAGAAGGAAATAGCTTGTTAGGAGATGTCACGATTGCATTTGTTTTGAACTTTGATGATGGGACTTCGATTGTTTTGGATTCTTTTAAAGGCGTTGCTGGTGGTTATGGTAACGGAGCTCCTGAAAATGGAGATTATGTGACAAGTAATTATGCGGATAGAGGACCTCTAAGTAATTGGTACAACCGTGGAATGACACATGATGAAATAGGATTTAGTTTTAATTTAGATCCTCAATTTAAAACAAATAGAAGTTTGTTGAGAATTCATCCTGATGGAAATAATGAAGGAACATTGGGTTGCATAGGGTTAAGTGGTGATAAGAATGATTTGATAAGATTCAGAGATAAATTACGTGGATATCTTAAATTGCAAAAAGGAATTCCAACTAAAATATATATAATGAACAATCCTAATAATGCCAATTGGGGCAGAAAAAAAACTCCTAATATCAATGAATAAACAAATAATATTTATAATTATTGCTATTATATCACTATTTAATAGTGATAATCAGCCTACTGTGAAATGGAATAATATCACTAAAGGACTTACCTATAATATTTATTACAATAAAAGTGATAAAAAAGCGTTTGTACCAGATATTACAGTTAATAACAAGTTGTATCTAAACGATTATAAATCAATAGATTCTTTTTATCCTATCAATGTTGATAGTTTATGTGTTAATATGGAACAAGACATATATGCTTTTTGCTTATTTCTAAATAGTTCTCATACACAGTATTTAAAAGCATTTACATATGAAGGTGCTCTAAAAAATGAATTTTCTCTATTTGAAATCGGATATTTGAATGAAGAACTTTTTAAGGGTAGTAAGAAATATCACACTGATTACATATCTTTTGAAACTGAATCTCAATTAGCTTTGGGAATGACTTTAGATTCTGTTTTAGATATAAAGGGAGATAAGTGTGTTTTTCAAAAACATGGGCGGGATTCTTTAATTGTATATAAAATTGGAATAGATGATGTTTCTGGATTTTGTAAAAAATACAATATGCCAGGATATAGTTTATGCTTAAGTATTAAGAATTCTAAAGTAAATAAGATTGTATATGGATTTGAATATCCATAACTTTTATTATAATCGTTTAGAAGACATTTTATTATCATGATTTATCAAGCTATATTGAAAATTCGTGGCAAAGAAATTCCGATACTTTATTACAATTATCGCTGCCATATCCAACACCATGATGATTCGAACCTGAGAAGAATCATCCAGCTGCATATACAGGTTTGTGAAAAAATCGGCAACCGGGAGAATCTGCCGGTCGAGGGGGATTTGATTACGCTTGCGTTTGAATGCAGCGGAGACGAGGCGTTTTTTTATGACTGGCTGAATGAAGGGATGATGCAGGACGGGGAAATCCATTTTATCTATAATGAGGTGGAGGTTGCGGATATTTTCCGGTTCTGGGATTGCTATTGCGTGAAAATAGAGGAATACATGAGTGTCGGGAACGCTCCGATGATGATGGTGGTGTATTTGTCGCCGGGGATTATCAAGAGGAATAATCTGGAGGTGAGGGAGAAGGTTTGGAAGGTGTCGGAAATTTCACAACAGCCGATTGCTCCGATTGCATCTGAATCGAAGGAAGAAAAACAGCCTGAGATTGTGGAGGTGTATTGGAAGGATGCAGAAGGTACTAATAGAATTGAAGAATTACCCAAAGATGGAATTGTAACTTTATATGCAAAAACAATAAATACACAACCAGGGGATAAACTATCTTTTACGATAATATTGGAAGATGGGAAAACATTAATTAAAGTTGATGATTGTATTGTAGATGCCCAAGGTGTCGCTAATATGATTCATTTTGATTTAAAAAAGTATAAACAAAATAACACAATGCTATGAAAATGACATTAAAGGCTTCGTTATCTTCTTCTACAAAAGAAATTGATATTTATTATGGAGATCCATTGTTATATATTCGTCCTAAAGAAGGTTCTTATAGGTTTCCCGAGTTATACACTACAGATGGGTGTGAAATAGTAATATCTGAATTGTTTTTAGATTATGTATCAGATAAAATAGTTGATTCAATAGAAGAAGGAGCAAAACAACAGATAAAGAATATTGCCTTGTTAAAATTGGAAAAAGGGAAAATGGTTACCAATACGGGGAAAGTTTATACAGGTAATAGGAAAATATATGAAGCGACCTATTACACTATTGACGGAAGCGAAGTTACGGTAAAGCAAGGCAAAAATTTCGGATTTCAAGTTGATGGTAAGATTGTAACAACTAAAGGTATTAATCAATATCATTTTTTTGCAAATAATGGAATGAGAGTTTCAATTTTTCGTTTGTTAAAACACACAAGTATGATATTGGACGTTTTTAGCTTTTTTGATTGGGCTAAAGATCCGAAGTCTTCATTATCAATACCTTTCGTTCCTAATGCTATCGTAGGGATGGCAATTGAGTGTATGGTTCAAGATATTGAAGAAGGCATAAGTGCTGCAATTGAAAACCGTTTGCAAGCAGCAAAAATAGAAGGTATTGATGCTGTAAGAAGATTTGTAAATAGTTGGAAACCAAATAGTGGTATTGAATTTAAATTATTGAAAATATCTACTAAAACAGCATCGGATATATTACATGGCAAATTCAAAACTTTACACGAAGTGGAATTACGGGAATATAATGAAGCTGATGGTATAAACTGGGTATATATTTTAGTTAGAATAGTAGATACCCCCAAATCTTATGCTCCCGAAGCAATTATTGAAACTTTTTTTTATTTAACAGATTAAGTCATGAAATGGTTAGTGGTGTTTTTTGTTTTTAGTGGTATTATATTATCTTCATTTCAATATAATGCAAACTCAGTTTTAGTAGAACAAATAGAATCAAATTTTCCTATTGTAATTCGATATGATAGTATAAAAGATTATATATTTAGGATTCAATTCCCTCTAATGTTTAAAGTATGTAATATGTCAAATAATAGCAAACAAATGGGGCATATTTCTTATTATTATAAAGATATAAAATATGCGCTTTCATACGAACAAGGATGGAATTATAATCTACTTATAAACAAGGAGAAGAACGGAGAACTTTTAACTCCATATAGGAGGGGACGAATAGTAATTGATAGTTTGTCAAATGAAAATTTTGTATTTCATACAGGACATTCTATACGCTATGAAGATAGTATATTACAATCTGTTTTTCGTCCATTTATTTCTCAATTTAAAAACACAGGAAAAGATACTTTACATATCGGTACTATTCAAGAGTTTAAGAAAAAATATCCTGAAATTATTAATTTATTGCTTCAAGATGATAGCATTCAATTTTGGATTTATACTCCTTGGAGTAAAGATAATGGCAATCATTTCATTTTACCTATTGAGCAGAAATAAAATATAGTTATGGATCGAGGAATATTATTAAATCAGTTTAATTTATCTGTCGTTTTTTTTCTTCGTATTGAAAGTGATTATAATTATACGAGAGATTATGTGGAAAACGTAGCTCGGAACTTCACCCAAAAGTATCCCAGCTACCTTATCCATAAGAAAAGCGAAGACAAGATAAGAGCCTTTCTAACTGATACAGTCAAAGTTAAAGTGGAAACTTTTGCCGACGCAGAGACAAAGAACGTAACCGTGACCGAAGTACGTGAGATAGCGGACTTGATAGCAGAATATGAGGGCATGGAAGGAGAACGAAAGAGTTCTTCACCTTTCGGCAATCATCCTATGGACGCTCCTTCTTTGGGTAGTACCGGAGTGGAACTTGCCATGAGTATGGATAACGGAGCTTCGGATATCCGTCCTGTCAATGTTGCCAAACCTACAGGTGTATCGGGGAAACCCAAGATAATGAAACGAAGTGTAATCCGTGTAACTGTGGAGTTGGAAGTGCTGATGGAAACCAAACAATACCTGCATTTCTTGCAGGAACTGCCAGAGTTGTTCAGCCTGCATGAGTTTCCGAACCTACGTTGCAGAGTAACATGGAAACAGAAACGGGTGAGCTATCAGGAATCTCCATTGCCCATTGAGGTGAAGGTTGTGGAAGACCGTAAATATCAGCGGTGGTTTGTGACCTTTACGGTATTGATGGTGCTGTGTTTCATCGGGATTATCACCCTGTTCTTTTCCATTCCGAACCTGTATAAGCAGGACATTCACTTTTTGCGGAATGATACGATTCATCAGGAGTTCTCCATTTCTAATAGCCGGATAGACTTGAAGAATGTTAATTTGATGAATAATGGTGGAAAGGATACGCTTGTTGTTAAGGATAAAAAGATTATCATTGCCAAATAAAAAATGATGGAAAATTTGATTCAGATACATAGCGTAAAAAACGTGTTGTCTCATAGCGGATGTCCAGAAGATCTGCTGGAGAGTTATTTGCAATTCTTACAAGCCGGAGGGCAACAGGTGCAGATTGTCAGAGGTGAAGTTACTATGATGTTCCAAAAGGAGATGCAATACCGTAAACGAAGGAATGAGGAGATGAAAGGAACCGTCACGTTTAGCAATAAGGACAAACATAATGCCGGAAACTCAGATATGGGAGTGTTTATCGGGATGGAGTTTATCCAATGCTGCTTCGGACATGGGATTCCTGCACGGGTGTTGGATGTGCGGAGGGAACGTGGAGAGGTTGTGGAGGTTGTTGTGGAGTTTGGGAAGTAGATGAAAGAACTAACGATGCTGCGTGTAATAGTAATATTGCTTACGAACTTTGTCTTAAATATTATTATGATAGTGAATTGATTGTTGCTATTGGTATTAAAAGTGATGACTTTAGCCATACCAATAGAATAAATTACTATATTTGCAATAGTATATATTTAATAAATGATTGAGATGAAACGTTTATCAGAAGAACTTTTGGAATATTTCAGCAACACCTCAGAAGAACAATTACAAAAAGATTGGGAAGCTATACACAGCAAGTATGCTTATGGACCTGAAATCAATCAATTTATTGAAGAATGTGAAAAGAATGCCTTACACAATGAAATTGTAGCCGGCATCTACGGAAGCCATCCAACATCCAGAGTGAATGTAGAATCCCCTATATCCCAGGATTTGGCACAAGTCAACTGTTTACGTTCCTGAAATTATTGCATACCTGAAACAATTTACCCAGTTCTCGACTCTCTACAAAGCTATCAGGGTCAATCCTTTGTGTACTTTGCCGAACTCGTACATCCAATCTTCTCTGTTCAGATTCAACAACCGGAACAAGGCATTTATAGATGTATGTCCTGCTATTCAATTTTGCTTTTTTGATAAAAGCCTGTTTACGGAAGACTACTTGATTGTCTATCCTGAAATGTATTGTCAAACCCCTGTCATATAGGCATTATCATACAAAGCAATAATAGTGTGAGGGAAGCTTTTATATCGTTTCCCACACACTTCATGGAGATTTAAGGGAAGATGAATCATTCTTTCTTCTTTGATGATTTTTCATCATCCAACCCCAATCGCTTGCATAACTCCGGATCTCTTTTGATACGGTCCATCTCTTCGTTGATGATTGCCTGGGCATCCAATTTAATCCGGTCGTAGTTGCGCTGTATCTGCTGCATCATGATATCGTTTCCATCCTTGTCCTTGAACTCGTTGATGACAGGGATTTTCCGGTAAGCCTTTTCCTCCGCGCTGACTTTGGCATGGTCCACAATGATTTCAGCATGGAATATTTTTTGGTCTATCTTTTCGCCAAAATTGTCGGAAACGGCTCCGACAAATGTGCCCTGGGACAGGTTGGCAATCTTGGAAGCCGGGATGAGCGAGTCAAGCTGTGTGCTGATGGAAGTGGATACATCCTGGCGGTTGATGGAAACGGACTGCCGCTGCTGGAGCACTTTGCCGAAACGTTCGGAAAGCGTCTTCGCGGTTTCTCCAACCACCTGACCGCTGAAAATATTGCCTACCGTGTTTTGGATGACTTTCGACTCTTTTTCACCGTAATCGCGGTTCAACTGGCTGAAATCCTGAAAGCCGAGACAGACCGCCACCTTGTTGCTTCGGGCGGTAGCGATGAGGTTGTCCAATCCACGGAAATAGATGGTCGGCAGCTCGTCTATGATGACAGTGCTCTTAAGCTGCCCTTTCTTGTTGATGAGTTTGACGATGCGGGAATTGTATAGTCCAAGCGCCGCCGAGTAGATGTTCTGCCTGTCCGGATTGTTGCCCACGCAAAGCAGCTTGGGTTCTTTCGGGTTGTTTATGTCCAACGAAAAATCGTTACCTGTCATCACCCAATACAACTGTGGGGAAATCATGCGCGTAAGGGGGATTTTTGCCGAAGCGATCTGGCCCTGGAGCTGGTCCTGGGCGCCCCCTTTCCAGGCATCCATGAAGGGGGAAAGGTAGTTTTCCAACTCCGGATACGAGGTCAGGATGGTAAACAAATCCGAATAAGGCTTGTTGAGCAGTTCCACCGCGTGCGGAAAGGAACAATAAATGCCGTTTTTGTAAATCTTTAGGTACCAGATGATTGCAGCAAGCAGGATGATGGGTGACTCCACGAAGAAATCGCCCTGCTTTTCAATCCAGGTGCGATTGAGGTTGAGCATTATCGTGTAACTCGCCTCATACGCGTCGGAGATATCCGTCATGAATTCCGGATTGATGGGATTGCAGCGGTGTGACCTGCGCGGATCGTCGAAATTGATGACATAGAACCGGGGCTTGACCTTGTACTTGTCCATGTTGTTCAACAACGTGTTGTAAGCGATGGTGGAGAGGTCGTCGAACTTGTAGTCGTAGATGTAGCAACTGTATCCTTTGGAAATCATCTGGCGTATGTAGTTGTTTACCACGGCATACGACTTGCCCGATCCGGGCGTTCCCAGCACGATGGTGGCACGGAAGGGATTTACCACGTTGATCCATCCGTCATGCTGTTTCCCCTGAAAGCGGAAACTGGTGGGCAGGTTGACGGAATATTCGTTCTCCAACAACCGGGTTTCCTGCCGGAAGGATTCGTTTTCGATATTGAACACATCGCCCATCAGGTTATGCCTGTAAAGCCGGCTCATCCACAACCCCGCCATCAGCAGGCCGAGGTAACCTGCGGTAAGTGTTACGACGTACAGTATGGTGCTTGTCATGTGCGGCAGGGACAGGTCAAGCAGCCACCAGTTCAGAAAGAACAGCACGCATCCGGCTACCAGCGCCGCATAGATTTTGGGCCAGGTGATTTTTTCACCCTTGACTCCATGTGTTCCCAGGCAGGATATTGCCAGTAAGGTCACAGCCAGCAGCTTGGTCCAGAGGATACAGTTGAAAATGCCGGTCGTGTTGTTGAAATTCACCAGAATCCGGTCTGTCACCTCCAGGTTCAGGTTCCATGCGGTGATACTCGGATAGCAGTACACATAGACGTGCACCACCAAAAGAAAAATACTCACTGCCCTGCCAAATTCCATGATTTTGGCAAGTGCCCTCAAATCGTCTTCCTGTTGCATAGGGATGGGGATAAATGGGTTTTGAAAATTGTCTTCCGTTTAAATGCCGCGCGACTTGCGTCTGGCTTTCTTCCTCTTTTTCATACGGCGTGCGAAAGCCTCCTCCTCGTAATCCCTTGGGTTGGTTTCCAGGGAGAGGATACCCGCCGCCTGCTCGAGCGCGCTTTCCGGGCCCGCCTTGTGCCGATGATGCTGCCAGAGTTCCACTGCCGTATGTCCGTTCCGGTCGTTTTCAGGGATGCCGTCCAGCCACCTGAAATAGTCGTTGAACACGTTTGCGGAAAACTCCTTGCCCATGCGTGAGCCGTTGAACACCTCCCTGCGGTCGTGGTCAATGAAGGTGACGCCGTAGATGCGTCCCTGTTCATTCTCCCGGAACACCACGCCGATACGTTTCTGTCCGAGCAGTTCCACAAACCGTTGCCGTGAGTCAGCCTGTTGCAAGGCGCGGGCAATGTCCGCCTGTATGGAGGGAGCCCATTTCCCTTCCTTGAGCGCCTTCAGGTTGAGAAGCATCCGTTTTTCCAGCTGTTCGTTGCCAAAGCGTTTTCCAAAGCGGGAGCTTTTGAACGGAGGGCTGACCACCTTGCCGGCATCATCCGTGGCCGCATAGACAATGCCGGTGTAAGGCACGCCGTGGTATTCTCCCCTGACCTGTTTCGCCTCGATATTGAAGGTGGAAAGCAGGGCGCTATACTCCCCGAAGGTCTGGAAACGGTAACTCTCCAGCACCGCCTTGAGGGTGTTGCCAATCTGATGGCGGACATCCCCCAGGGAAGCATCCACTTTTTTCAGTTCCGCTTTCGGATTCCGTTTCTCCGTGTCCGCACCGTTGCGCAGGCCGAAGTCCGCTTCCAGCTCCCGGCAGGCGGTCATGGAACGGCGGTGCTCGTAGGAGTCACTGATCTTTTTCCCTTGCTCGTCCACGCAGACGCTGACGATATGGATGTGGGTATTGTGGGTGTCGGCATGTTTGTAGGCGATATAAGGCTGGTCTCCATAGCCCATCTTCCGCATATACCGGTCGGCAAGTTCCGCCAGTTGGTCGTCGGTCAGCCTGTCTTCCGGTGCCGGGGAGAGCGAGATATGCAGGACGGGCTTCTCCGTGTTGCGGTTTGCCAGCAGGTAGTTCTCGAAAGAGAGCAATGCCAGGCGCATGTCTTCGCTTGGCAATCCCAGCCGGTCGGAAATCATGCGGTTCCCCGAAAGAATCCCCGCCGCCCCGGTCGCCACCTTGTTATGGTTGTAGGCCAGTGCCCCGTACAGGCTGGCGCCATGACTTATCTTTGCAACCATTTCCGCTCGTATTCCTGGGTGAGTGCCGTGATTTTCTTGCAGAGAAGCATCAGCTCGACGCTCAGCTTCTCCAGCCTGTAGAGCAGTGACATCGCCCGTTTCTCCCCGAAATTGTTCTTCAAGGCACGCACCACCTGGTTGTAGTTGTTTCCTATTGCCTGGAACTGCTTGTGGAATTCGGTCAGCTTGATGTAGTAATCCATGGTCGCCTTGTCGATTCTCACTACCTTTATCTGCCCCGAGAAGATGGATTTCTTGATGAACAGCGTGCGGTCCCTGGCTCCGGAATCCGCCAGCAGCCTTTCAAATCTGGTGTTCTCCTCGGCGTTCAGGCGGAAGCTGTACTTGCGGTCCGCCGGGTCATTCTTGGGTTTCCTGCCTGTCCTTGTCCCTGTTGTTTTCTCCATAATGCATGAGATTGTTGGTTTGTACTTTTTTTCTTTTCCAGAATCCGCGACTTTGGAGCGGATTCCCCCGCCCGGGGGCGGGCAAGTTGGTCCTTGTCGGACAAAAGACTTTTTGTCGGACAAGGACACAACTTGCTCTGTTCGTTTGAACAGAGAATCCTCCTTCGTCGGATTGCTGCGCGACGTTCACGGCGTGCTGTGGTCCGATGAAGCATGTTCCTCTCCATTGACGGATTTTGATTTTGCAAAATTAGATGGTGTTAACCGGTTGGTAAATAGTGTTTTATATGACGTTTGATGACATCTGACGACATCTGGTGTCAGGCCGGGGAAATCTTGGCGGAAGTCTCAAAAATAGCCGCTACTTTTGGCACAGTGCATGAGGGCATACATTGGAACATTGTCCTGTAAGGTGTATTGCCTGCCTGCCACAGGCGGTACATGGCACGGATGCAATATCATCCCTGTAGGTACATTGCCATACATGTTGCACGGTGATTCTGCATGGTGGGTTACATTGCATGAATGCAATACAGTACGGGTTGCATTGGACTCCGTATTACATGAATGCAATGTACCTTATATGGCAATACCCTCCGGTAACCGGCAATACATTGGTGCAATAGGGTACGCAATGTATTCATGCAAGCGGGCAGGCAGTGCGTCATTGCCATATACCGACAGATGCATTGTCATGTAATGAAACAGAAAAAACAGAACCGGACAGATATGAAACCAAATTATACACTCTAAATTCAAGCCTATGAAGAAGGAACCTTTATTTGTCGCTTTGAGCAACCAGAAGGGCGGTGTGGGAAAATCCACGTTCACCGTCTTGCTCGCCAGTTACTTCCATTACCTGAAGGGATATAACGTGCTTGTGGTGGATTGCGATTATCCGCAGCACAGTATCAGCACCATGCGGGATTGGGAAGTGGGGACCATTGAAAAGAACGTGCATTTGCAAAACCAGCTGGTGGAACAGTTCGGGACAAGCGGAAGGAAAGCCTACAGCATCCTGAACTCCACTCCGGAGGAAGCTCGGGAAACTGCCGGCCGTTTCCTTGAAAAATCGGGACTGGACTATGACCTTGTCCTTTTTGACCTCCCCGGAACTGTGAATGTGCCCGGTGTCTTCCGGTCCGTAATCAATATGGACTATGTATTCACTCCCGTCACACAGGAAAGAATGGTTATGCGGAGCAGCATGGCTTTTGTCCTTGCCATCCGGGAATATATGTACCGTCATAAGGATGTGCCCTTGCGTGGCATCTATATGTTCTGGAACCGGATGGACAAACGTGTCTCCAAAGACCTGTATAACAGCTACACTGAAATTTTCCGTTCGCTGAAATTGCCGGCGATGGAAACCGTCATTCCCAGTGCGGAGCGCTACAATAAAGACTTCGGGATGAAGGGATTTTTCTTTCGCAGCACCTTGTTCCCTCCAACCCCTTCCGCATTGAGGGGCAGCAATCTGGACTTGCTGGCAACAGAGATAGAAACCATACTGAAACTTCAATAAGAACAATCATGGCTACCAAAAGAAGAACGGATTACCAGGTGGATGAGGAGGCTTTGAAACGTATGATGGCCGGGGATGTAACAGCATTGGACAAAATGGCTTCCCCCGCTGAGGCTCCGGAGACAAAAAGCCGGCCTGCCCCTTCCCAAGAGAAGCAGGAGAAGAACTCCGCCGGTTCTCCCAAACAGCAGATAAGAAAATCCACGGATGAGGCATCCGGCCCGGATGAATACCGGCAACGGTTTCTGAAAGAGAGGCTGTCCGGTTCAAGAAGGCAGACCTATATTCACGATGCTTTGTACAGGACTGTTGCCAAATTATTGCCTGTCATTGCACCGGATATGTCAGTTCCCATGTTTTTAGGCAGTGTCCTGTCGGACCACCTGGAAAGATATCAGGATGTTATCAATGAAATATATAACCAGGAAGCAAATCAAAACCCTTTGGAATGGAAGAAATAGTTTATTTGTCAGTAAGGATCGGCTGTGCCGGCTACTTGTTATACAAGTTATGGAATCAGAAAAAACGGATCCGTAAGATTTGCGGGCTGCTCTATACCCCCGGGAAAAAGGAGAAGGAGGAAGAGGGAACATCGTGCGGTACAGGACCGGGTGATGTGATGGGGGCTACCCGATTTGTCTATCTGGACGAAAACGCGGGTACGTTTGCCGCCCCCTACATGAGCCAGCCGTTGGAAACCGGGAACGATTATCTCGGAGAGGAAGAGGCGGTGCCGGAGAATGAGGTGGAGTGCGGGCTCCCCTTGGAAGAGATGAGACTGTTGAAAGAGGAACAGGAAAGACTGGACGAACAGGCTCCCGGCACGGAAGGTATCGCTCCGGTAATCACGTCCGATGACCTGCTCAATGCCGGCGATGTGCTGCTTAATCTGGATGGCGCCCAAATGAACGAGGAGAAAAAACGCCGGGCTGCCGTCACCTTGCATGCCATCCGGGAAACGGATATGTTTGAACTGATTTCATCCCAGGTGGAGAATAAAAGCCTGATTGAGGAGCTGATGGACCAATATATCGGCAATGACGGAAATGTATTGCCGGTGAAAAGAAAGAAAAAGGAAGGACAGCCGGAACATGCCTGGAGACAGTTTCTTTGAACCCGGCGGCAATCAGTCCGATACGAAAGGAAGAGGCTTTGGAAGCACCTGCCTTGTACCGCTATCATGGTTGCCTGTTCCCGCTTCCTTTGTCATGCCTGGTTCTTTAAATGTCCATATATTTTAATTATTCGGTTGGTAACGGATTCCTTTCCGGAATCATATAGAAGCTAAGATGTTAATGAAAAATAATTCATTACGTTTATCCTATCTTTTTCTAAGAAAAATATTGTGTTTTTGAATGGAATCTGTATATTTGAGACAGATTGCAAAAATGAATTATAGAGCCGTGATTTATCAGGAAAAACGAATGTCAGTATCGCGGCTATGGGATTTGAATAACCGGTAAGCTATATCGGCATTGCAATATTTTAAAGGAGTGAAATGTTGCAAGTATGAACTAACTCCAATTTTAAAGGCTATGGGAAAACAGATTGCCAAACTAGGTATCCGTCCGGAAGACCTGAAAGACAAGACGGTCACTTCGGAACAGTTGGAAAAGACGAAAGGCGGGAAAGCCGCCGGGTCTGAAGAGTGTGTATGCTACTGCGGTTGCTATACCGATGACTCCGCTTTCGGTGTAGATTTCAACTGGTGGTCAAGAGACTGGGATTGATTCCTGCATTGTACGATGCTTTGTAAACAGATTAGCCACTATGGAAAAACAAAAAACGAATAAGTTTCCCCTGGTCAAATTGTTCACAGTTGACGGGGCGTCCTGTTATTTATATGACGGCAGAGCGAACATGTTCCTGTCGCTGTCCGAGACTGAGAAGAACCTTGTCTGTGAATACATGGCGTCGTATGGAACTTCTGAAGGAGAGCCTTGCCCGGCCTCCTTCCCTTCCGGTGCCGCCGCTTTCATCGCCCGTCTTAACGGAAACGGCATCCTGCTTCCGGGTCCCCTGGAAGCGAGGACACCTTCCGGAATGCGTGGTGAGGAACAGTTATGGCAACAATGGGAGGAGGAAGCCATTCCCAAAAAACTGACACTGGAGATGACCAATACCTGCAATCTGCGTTGCAGGTATTGCCCCTATACAATCAACGAGCAACGCGGACAAGGAAAAATGCACGCCTCCCATCACTTGAAAGAGGAGGATGCCCGGAAAGCCATTTCGGATTATTTCCATGAATACACACGTGTTTTCCGCAAGGTGGAACCGGAACACAGGACGCTGTTCCTGAAACGGAATCCTCCCGCCGTCAGTTTCTACGGCGGAGAGGCGCTTCTGCGTTTTTCCCTGCTGGAACCGTTGGTGAAATATGTGCTCTCGCTTCCTTGGGAGGAACACCATATACCTGCGGAGAAGGTCGTATTCCACATAACGACCAATGCCACGCTGCTGACACGGGAGATGGTGGAATTCTTTATACGGTATCATTTCACCCTCGCCATCAGCTTCGACGGTCCTCCGGAGGAGAATGACAAGTACCGCGTGTTCAAAAACGGGCAGGGTACGGGAACGGTGGTGGAGCGTGCCCTTGACATGATCCGTGAGGTTTCGGAAGAGTACCTGCTGAACCATGTACACATACAGGCCGTGCTGGCTCCCGAATATGACCATGACAAGGTCGGCAGATACTTTGAGGGGCGTAGCCTGAACGGTTGTTATGGCGGGGTCCGTCAGTTTTCCTACCTGGAATTCAGTGATTACAGTGAAAGCAAGAAGACGGACAAGCAACTGGCGCAGTTCAATATCCGGGAGCGGATCAAGGAACTTTATGAAAAGGGCCTCTCTCCGGAGGAACGGTACCAGTATATTCTTCGTGACCCCCTAATCAGCGCATGGCTGCGGTATGTGTACGCCATTCTGACCAAGGTCGGTGACGCACCCTCACACAAAGCCAGATATTTCAATTCATGCTATATCGGGCGTACCAATCTGTTGCTTGACACATACGGCAACCTGCATCTCTGCGAACGATCGGATTTCTCCATGCCTGTCGGTGAGGTGAACTCGGGCATCAACCGTACCGCCGTCCGGCAAATGTACCGTGATTTTTTTGAGAAGACAGACAGCCCGTCCTGCCGTTCCTGCTGGGCCGGCCGCTTCTGTACCCTCTGCACCGCCGCGCTTATCAAGAACGGTGCGGTTCAGGAACCTGACCGTTCCATTTGCAGGAGCTTGCGGCACGCACAGGAGAAACAGATAGAGGACTTGCTGTATATCAAGGAGTATTATCCGGAAATTCTGGAACAGATGGAACGTATGTATTTCCAGGCGAATGACATAACGCTCGGCGCTTTCCATGCCTACGTCAAGGAACAACAAGACGTCGCCCCATGAGGTTCAGGGTGTCCTACCAGCATGACTCCATGCAGTGCGGTGCGGCGTGTCTCCGTATGGTCTGCAAGCATTACGGAAAGGAATATGCCCTTGACTTTCTTTCCGAGCAATGCGGCTGCATGATTGACGGGGTTTCCTTGCAGGCCATTCGCGAGACGGCGGAGGACCTGGGATTCCGGACATTCGCCGTATCGGTCGGTCTGTCCGAATTGCAGGCCAGATGGTGTCCCTGTATCCTTCATTGGGAGCGTAATCACTTTGTCGTCCTGTACAGGATTCATAAGGATAAGTATCATGTTGCCGATCCGGCCAAAGGGACGGTCATATACCGGAAAGAGGATTTCCTGAAGCGTTGGGCGGGAGACGGGGAACAGGGAATCGCCTTGTTGCTTGAACCCACACAGGCTTTTTATGACTTCTCTTCGGGCATGGAACCAAAAGTCCCGTCCCCTTTCCGTTTTTTATGGAGGTACATAGCTTCTTATAAAAAAGCATTTGCATCGGTCGCCTTGACCCTGCTTGTCGGCAGTCTCGTACAGCTGGTGCTTCCGCTGCTTGCGCAAATGATGGTCGACAAAGGTATCGGTCATAAAAATATCCCGCTTGTCTATCTGATTCTCGGCGGCCAGCTGGTGCTTGTGCTTGGTTCTGCCGCCATGGAGTTTGTCCGCAACCGTCTTCTGCTGTTTGTGGGGATGCATGTCAATATATCATTGATAACCGACTTCTTCGCCAAACTGTTCCGCCTGCCGATTTCATTCTTCGAGACAAGGACCACCGGGGATCTTTTGCAGCGTATCGTCGATCACCGCAGGGTGCAGGATTTTCTTACCGGACAGGTTCTCTCCGTCTTGTTCTCGGTAATGGTCTTGTGCATATTCATGGGCGTCCTGTTTTCATATAACAGCTTCCTGTTCCTTGTCTTTCTGGCGGGAAGTATCGGCTACGGCCTGTGGACCATGTGTTTCCTGCATAAACGCAAGTTGTTTGACTATATGATTTTCGAGAAACAGTCGGCCAGCAACAACAAGGTATACCAACTCCTTACTTTCATGCAGGAGATAAAGCTGCAAGGCGGCGAGGGAAGGCGCGCCGGGGAATGGGAGGCGTTGCAAAAGGAGCTTCTTGACATCCAGATGAGGTCTTTGAGCCTGCAACAGTTCCAGCAGACGGGCGGGATATTTATCAGCCAGTCCAAGAACCTGGTTGTGACGGTCATTGCCGCCGTTTCTGTCATTGAAGGGGAGATGACTTTGGGTATGCTGCTTGCCGTGCAATTCATTATCGGGCAGTTGAACATCCCGATTGAACAACTGATGCAGTTTCTCTATAATTTCCAGAATGTGCGGCTAAGCATTGAGCGTATCAGCGCGATTCATGGGAAAGCGGAGGAAAGAAGGGGGAAAGAGATACCGGAACAGCCGGAGATTTCCCGAAAGGATATCCGGATTGAACACCTGGATTTTAAATATAACCTGCATGGCAAAGCCAAGGTGCTGGATGACATAACGCTGACCATTCCGGCACAACGTACCACTGCCATCGTGGGCGCAAGCGGAAGTGGAAAGACCACCCTTGTCAAACTGTTGCTGGGCTATTTTGCTCCTACAAGCGGAAATATCTTTCTGGGGGACACTCCCTTGCAGGATTATGATATGACATCGTGGAGGCACAGCTGCGGCGTAGTGCTGCAAGACAGCCATGTGTTTTCCGAATCTCTGGCAAGGAACATTGCGGTGGAGGACAAGCATATAGACCGTACACGTCTCCGGACCGCCGCCCGTCAGGCCAACCTGGAAGAGTTCATAGAGAAACTGCCCTTGAAATACCAGACGATGGTGGGGGCTGAAGGCGTGGGGCTGAGCCGGGGACAGGAACAGCGTATCTTTATCGCCCGTGCGCTCTATAAGGACCCTTCGTTCGTGTTTCTTGATGAGGCTACCAACTCGCTGGATGCCAACAATGAAAGAATCATTACCGGGAATCTGCTGGATTTCTGCAAAGGAAGGACGGTCCTGATAGTGGCCCACCGGTTAAGCACCATCCGTCATGCCGACAGGATAGTCGTTCTGCATAAAGGCAGGATTGTCGAAGAGGGTACCCATGACGAATTGTGCGCCCGCCATGGGTATTATTATGAGTTGATTAATAACCAGTTGATTGCTATGGGGTGAAATTGTATTTTTTTCAACGGGCGGAATACGATTAACAGACACAATATACCGATTATAGTCCGTCGCTTTCCAACCTGAACAAGCTTCCGGCGGTTTTAGTCTGCGATTTTCTCACCGATATATCCTATGTAAAAGATCTGTTCAGATTCATTTGGACAAAAATGTATTCGTCCCGCACCGGGTGTAAAGCGTGAATGCCAGGAGCAGAGCCTGGTCTCTCCATCCGAAAATAAGATTTTCAATTGTGACAATCTGCTGCGTGTCTCTGATTCCGGTGTCGTTTTGTATCTGAACTTTTCCGGCGAGACAGGTGAGGTGGAGTTAGCCGCCACTCTTTCCAAATCCGATAATCTCCAATAGATTTGTTGTACAACAGCCGGATCTTTGATTTTATCGAGCTGATCCGATGCCTGTTCTGCAAATCTAAGATGCGGAAACAATTTGGCGGTTCGTTTCGACAATACCTTCCCGTTGGTTGGCATATTAATATTTTTTAGGAGAAAATCCCTATGCGTTTCGACTCCATCCGGAGAAACCACATGCTTGCATCCGGATGTAAGCGGCAATTCATTTCCATCCTCATCCAGCAGGCTTATATCCACGTTGTAATTTCCATTGTCCCAAGCGTCTTTTTGCCTGAATCCTAAAGCAAGCGTATTTTCCATTGCTTCCGAGGCCCATCCCAAACCTTTGCATGGTATCCCATTATAAGAGAAACCCAATACGTTGTGCTTGTCTTCAAGGCTGTCGACAGGTTCTAAAGTGCACAATTTGGCAATCAATACGGATTTTAAATCCTTGTCAATCACAGTTTCATTATTCAGGATCCTGTTCCATGTCTGTCCGGGAAGCATTCCTTTTCCCATTGCTTCATTTGTCATACGCACGTTTGAAACGCCTAATTCCGACATTTTAGACAAGCACCTGCCCAATAACGAGAAAGCGTCTTGGGCGTCCTTGTTGTTTGAGAATGCTTTTACACTCAATTCATTAAGATATGCTTCCATGTTTTCAGTCAATTAGCCGGGTCAGTGTAGATACTAATTGAAAAGTGCGCCAATATTCCAGTTGAAAATTGCGCCACCATAGGATAAGTATAATGACCTTTGTATAATCCAAATGCAAAGGTAAAATGAAGACTATGGTAGAAAGACAATCAATAATACACATGTATAGAGTATGCGGTTATAGCAAACGGCGTATCTCTCGTGAACTTCATGTCAGCCGTCATACCGTTGACAATATTCTTTCAAAGTACGAATCAGCCATCCGCACGGACAATCCAGAAGAGGCTTTGAGTGATTTGCTTACCATCCAGCCCAGGTATGACAGTTCCAGACGCCGTCCTCGCCGGCTCACACAAGAGATTAAGGATAAGATAGGATTTTGCCTGAAGAAGAATGCCGTTAAGATAGCTACCGGACTTCGCAAACAGCGCATGTTGAAAAAGGATATCCACCAGTTTCTGTTATCTCAAGGATACACCATCAGTTACGCCACAGTATGCAGTTATATAAAAAATATAGAGTCATACAAAGAGAAGAAAAAGAGCGAAGCCT
>OIXR01000072.1_pt1 | contig 96072 bp, 92 predicted proteins | sample 1587831 | NCBI WGS metagenome assembly OIXR01 (sample SAMN03283263) | human gut metagenome | biome: human-associated habitat; material: feces | host: Homo sapiens | place: USA | collected 2013
TAGGCGGCCCTTTTAGGGCCTGTGCAAACCACCAGTTTAACTGGTGGTTATGATTGCACTCTTTTAGATTATTTCAGGCTTTGCTTGGAGATCAGATTGCACCAATGGGGAAAATGAGAGGAAAAAGGCCAATTCTAATAATTGGTCTACAACACCACTTTTGACACAGAAGGTTCTCCCCGCACCCCTTTTTCTTAGAAGTGACACGGGTGTTTTTTGCACAATAGAAAAAGCACTGCGGAGCAACTTGAGGCGCTTATTGATACGCCATAAAGAAATCTCCCATTTTTCCCTCTGATGCAACTGGTAAATCTTACCTCGGACAGCATAGTTGATTACGGCCTTGCTATTGCCTTGCGGTAAACACAAATGGAAATGATCGCAGTAATCACCTCCGTGATCCAAAACGCATTCCAGACGCCAACCGCTCCGAAAAGTCTGCTGAGTAAAAACGCAGTCGGGATAATAACTACTACATACCGGCAAAGGGAAATCAGTAAAGAAGGGGTGCCTTTTCCAAGTCCCTCCAATGCGCCGGAAGAGGTAACAGAAACCGCCGAGACGATAAAACCGGCACCGATGATACGCAGGGCCGTTTCCCCGGCTCGAATCGTCGCCTCTGTGTGGGTAAACAGCCCCATCAACTGGCCTGGGATCAGTAGGCATATTACTGTTCCAAACACCATAATAATACCACTCATGCACAAAACGATCTGATAAATCTGGCTGACCCGTTTGTGCTCCCTCGCACCGTAGTTATAGCCGATCAGGGGGCGCATCCCCTGCACAATGCCATTCGCCGGAAGATAGATGAATGTCTGCAATTTGTAATAGATTCCCAAAACCAGAATATACACTTCGGAATATGCCGCTAAAATCCCATTGAGTGCCGAAATCAAAAGAGACGGAAGTGCAAGATTCAGGGTTGCGGGAATGCCGATAGAATACAGCTTGATGACCATCTTTTTGCTGGGCAGAATGTGCTGCCTGCGAATATGTACGCGGATTGGCCGCACAAGATAGACTACAAGGTAAATCGCAAGCGTCAGAGTCTGCCCGATGCCGGTTGCCAGTGCAGCGCCTTCGATTCCCATTTCCGGGAATGGGCCATAGCCAAAAATCAGAACGGGATCTAAAACAATGTTTGTGATGCACCCGCACATCAGGCTGATCATGGTTGTTTTCATGTTTCCTACTGCTTGGAACAATTTCTCAAACGCCATGCTGACGGTAACAATGAGTGTAAAGGCGAACGCAACGACAGAATAGCGGACGCCAAGTTCAATGACCGCTTCGGATGAAGTGAACATCCGCAGGAAAACCGGCATGATCGTAATACAGCAGACTGTCATAACAATGCCATGAATCACGGCAAGTACAAGTCCCTGCGTGGCTGCCTGATCCGCTTTTCTGTGATCCCCCGCGCCCAGATAGAAGGCGATCACTGCATTGATCCCAACGCCAAATCCAATTCCGGCAGCATTGATAAAATTTTGAACCGGGTAAACCAACGATAATGCCGTCATAGCCTCCTCGCTGATCTGCGCGACGAAAAAACTGTCCACAATGTTGTAGAGGGAATTGACCAGCATGGATAACACCATAGGCAGGGACATGGATAAAATCAGCGGTAATACCGGCTTTTCTTTCATGAAAGTATCGTTCATAATTCCTCCTTCGCAGAATACGTTATGATTTTTTACGGTGATACCAGGCCATCATTATGAGAGCAACAAGCAAGGTGCCAGTTTCCGCGACAGGGAATGCAAGCCAGATTCCGTTCAGATGGAACAATTTGTCCAGACACCATAAGGATGGAACAAGGAAAAGCAGTTGCCTGCATAATTGAATCACTATGCTGGAGCCCACTTTTTCCGTGGCCTGAAAATAGGTGGAAATCATGGTGGAAAGGCCGCAAAACAGATAGCTTGCCGCCATAATCCGCATAGCGGATATTCCAAAGGAGCGCATGGCTTCCGACGCCGTAAACAATCCCAAAATCTGCGCCGGAAAGAGGAGGACAGCCAACGTCCCCAGTATCATCATACCAGTGACCAAAGCAGTTCCGTATCGGAAAGCGGAATGCAGCCGTCCGCTGCTCCCTGCGCCGTAGTTAAACCGCATGACTGGCAAACAACCCTGGATTAAGCCATTTACCGTCATAACAATCAGCTGCTGCACCTTAAAATATGCACCGAAGAATGCAATCGCCGTATCAGAATACGCCACCAGAAACAGATTGACGAACGTCACCATAAACGAACTGAGGGCGTTCATAATAAAAGATGGCAGGCCAAAGGCAAAAATACGGCGGATCATCTGTTTCTGCAAGTGAAAGCCTTTGATTTTTATCTGCACTTTTTGCTTTTTGTCCAGCAGCAAGACAAATGCCAGAATCATGGACAATGAATAGCCCGCGACCGTAGCCACCGCAGAGCCACGGATTCCCATAGAAGGGAAAATGCCAACGCCAAAAATCAGAATTGGATTGAGTACAAAATTGACCACCACGCCCGCAATCTGAAACCACATGGGAGCAACCATATTCCCGGTGGCCTGTATCATCTTCTGGATGGCAATATGCACCATATTGGGGATTTGCATGAACGAACATACGCCCATATAGGCAATACTCAACTGATAGATTTCTTCATTACTGGTGAATGCTCGAAAATAGGGTTTCATAATCAGTAATGACAGAAGATTGAGCAAAGCACCAATTCCAAAGGCCAGCAATAATCCATGTGTGACGGTGGCATTCGCCTCATCCTGCTTTTTCTGTCCAAGATACCCCGCAATCAACACATTCACACCAACGCCGATCCAAATAGAAGCTGCGTTCATCAGAGTTGTAATGGGAAACGACAGAGAAACAGCCGTCAGCGCATTCTCACTCAGCCGCGCTACAAACGCGCTGTCTATCAGGTTATAGGAATATTGCAGGAACATGGAAATCAGCGGCGGTATCGACATTTGCCAGATAAGCTTTCCAACGGGAGCGACCGCCATTTTATTATTGGTCTGCATGCTTTCTCTCCTCTCCACAAATTGTCCGGCGCAAAAACATTGCGCCGGACAGCAGGACATTAAATCCGAACAATATAGTTTTGTTTGCGTGCTGCGGGCTGACCGGCTTCCTTAGCTGGATAACCCAATGCAATCGCTCCGACGCCACGCAAGGTTTCCGGCAGTTTCCACTCCCGCAGGAGAGCCTTACCGCTTTCACTGTCGAAAATCTCACGTTCCCGATGTACCCATACGGTTCCCAGCCCAAGAGCATGGGCGGCGAGCATCATATTTTCAAGGACGCAGCTTCCATCCTCTACAAAGGTGTTTGCGGAGCCATCTGCCAGAACCAAAATCACGACAGGCGCGCCATAATAAGGGTCTGTATTGTTCCCCATCACTTCTGCGTTTAACCTGGCGATTTCCTGCCGGTATTTGGGGTCTGTGATTGCAATGATGGTAGGGGATTGACGTCCTCCGCCGGTAGGTGCATAAGTCCCGGCTTCCAGTACAGCGTCCAACGCCTCGGAAGGGACAGGTTGCGGTTTGTAAGCCCGTACACTGCGGCGCGTCTTGATCAGAGATAACAAGTTGTTTTCCATAAAAAATCATCCTCCATTCTGTCAACATTTCCGAGATGCAGGCAACAAAAAAGCCACACAACTATCATAAGACAGTTGTGTGGCAAAAAGATGACCGAATCCGGAAAAGTCCACTCAAATTTTACGATTATCATTATAGCGAAATCTCAGGAGTCTGTCAAGCATTAATTATTGTGATTACAGAATGGTAGCGGTGGCTATCTATTGTTTTTGATGTTATTTTACGGTGTATAAGCATTGTAAGCCGTGATGTAATCAATGCCTTTAGAGCGTAACCTTCACAACCCTGTCCTCCGTTAAGGTGAAGATCAGGTGGCCGCCCCGGCAGACCTTGACGGACTCCACCAGCTTATTCCACCTCTCATCGGTATAGAAAGGATTTGAGTCGCCATATTTTTGCAGCATTTTCTCAAACGCCTCTTTGACTTCCTCATCCCGGAGTCTGGGAGACTCGCAGGCCTTATCGCCATCGTACTTGTGGTTACAGTACCAGACGTTATAACGTTCGCCCGTACTGCGCAGCCGCCAGACTTTGTGACCATAAAAGGAGCCGCAGTCGCCACAGATGAGTCTCCCGGCAAAAGGATGCTTGGTGCGTACTTTTGCCCGGCGCTTGGTGGACTCTGCTAATATCTCCTGCACCCGGTCAAAAACCTCTGGTTCTATGATTGGCTCGTGGGAATTGCGCACACGGACGGATGGCACCTCGCCGTTGTTTTTCCGGACTTCTTTAGTCAGATAGTCTACGGTAAAGGTTTTCTGAAGAAGTGCCTCACCTTTGTATTTTTCGTTACTGAGAATGCTGCGGACAGTGCTGACGCTCCATTTGGCTCTGCCTGCTGGCGTCAGGACGCCCATATTCGTCAGGATGGCGGCAATCTCATTGATGGTCTTGCCGGATAGAAATAAGTCATAGATTTTGCGGATAATAGCAGCTTCTTCTTCCACAATCTCCGCCCTGCCATCCGCGCCCTTTTTATAACCGAGGAAACGCGAGTAGGCCAGGGACACTTTCCCGTCCCGCATACTTTTCTGTTTGCCCCAGCGGACGTTCTCACTGATGGAGCGGCTTTCTTCCTGTGCCAGAGAACTCATGATCGTGAGCATCATCTCACACTTCGGGTCAAAAGTATGTAAGTTCTCTTTCTCGAACCGCACCTCGACACCAACCGCCTTAAGTTCCCGTACGGTTTGAAGTGTATCTACTGTATTCCGGGCGAAACGGGAGATGGACTTGGTCAGGATAATGTCGATGCCGCCATTCAAAGCCAGATCGATCATCCGGTTGAAGTTTTCCCGGTTCTTGGTATTGGTGCCGGTAATACCGCGATCCGCAAACACTTCTACAAACTCCCAGTCAGGATTGCTTTTGATGTGGCGGGTGTAGAAATCCACCTGCGCCTCATAACTGGATTGCTGCTCGTCCTGTTCCGTAGAAACACGGGCATAGGCGGTGACCCGCTTCTTGCGAGTCGCAACGGATAGCGGCTGCTGTTGCAGTGTTTTGGTCGCCGCGATAATCTCGATTTCTGGCATACTTATAGTTTTTCCTCCTTCCTGTATCGCATTAAGTTTTTTGCCGTGCTGCCTCGCGCATCTCATCCGTCCAGCTCAGCCTGCGGGACGGATGTTTCCAGAATACGTCTACCGAGGAGCCATTTTTTAGCTCGAAGATCAGGTGATTGTGTTCTGTAACCATGATGCGGGAAATATGTTCCTGCACGATGGTTTGGTTTATCTCTGGTAGTCCTAAGACTTCTTTGACTTTCTCGATCAGTATGGTTTCTGGTATTTGTTGCGAGTGGCAGACGGATTTTCCGTATTTGGTATATTGGCCGCAGATCCAGATTGGCCGGTCACTATTCTTGATGTTGGTGTATTTTCTGACGTAAGCAGCGCCGCAGCAGCCGCACACAATCAGGCCAGAGAATAGCTTTTGACTATTGTCGTGGTTGGGATTTCTGTGCGCCATAATCTCTCTTTGACGAGCGCTGCGGCGGGCAATTTCTTGCTGGACAGCCTCGAACGTCTGCCTGTCGATAATTGCTTCATGGCTGTTTTTGACATAGACTTTGCGGAGCTCTCCCGTGTTTATCCGTTTCTTTTTGGTGCGGAAATCCTCACTGAAGGTCTTTTGCAGCAACAGGTCACCGGCATATTTTTCGTTAAGCAAAATATTTCTGACAGATGCGACAGACCAGGTGCCACCAAAGTAGGCTGGGATGTGCTGCTCAATTAGTGTTCTGGCGATTTTGCTGTAACCCATGCCGGAAAGGTAGAGCCGAAAAATCTCTTTGACAATCTCCGCTTCTTCCGGCACGACCTCAAACCTCTCACCCATCAAACGATAGCCAAAAGTGTGGCCTCCGGCAGGTTTACCCTGATCGTATAGTTTCTGGATCCGCCACTTCTGGTTCTCACTGGCTGACCGGGCTTCCTCCTCGGCGTACATTGCGAGAAGCGTCAGAAGCAGTTCTCCGTCTGGACTGATGCTGTGCATGTCTTCTTTCTCGAAGTAGCAGTCAACCCCGATCTTTTTAAGTTCCCGGATTGTCTCCAGCAGGATGATGGTATTCCGTGCAAAACGGGTCACCGATTTGGTGATTACAAGATCAATCTTACCCTCCCGGCAGTCCTGCAGCATGCGATGGAACTCCGGGCGGTGGAGGGTCGTACCGGAAATCCCATTGTCTGAGTAGATGGCAACCAGCTCCCAGTCCGGGTGCGCCGCAATATAATTCTGGTAGTATTCCGTCTGGGCTTCCAGTGAGTGGAAGGCGGCATCCTTATCGGAAGAAACCCGGGCATAGGCTGCCACGCGGGTGATCTTAGGCTCTTTGGGTCTTACCGGTATTTCTTCAATACGCATAATCTTTACCTCCTGCCACCATTCATCACTCTCTTGCCCGGAGAAGTCAAGTCCTGATTTCCGTAACTTTCCGGTTTTCTCGGTACCATTTGGTGCGGCAATAGTCTGAGCAGAACAGCGCTCCCCGCCGCTTTGTTTCCGGCAATGGTTTATGGCAATAGCGGCAGAGCGGGGCGTTCTGCTTTTCTGCCTTAGTCTTCCGCGTCCCACTGGCGGCAAACCCTTTGCGCTGGCAGATGGATTTTACGGTATTGGGGGATAGTCCTAACTCCCGGCCAATAAAGCTGTAAGGATAGTTCTCCCGCCGCAGTGCGGCAATTTGTTCTAGTTGCTGTTCTGTCATGGTTCTCCTCATATTTATAGTGCTCCTTTCTTTTATCAAGGCGTCCAGAAAAGACCGCCCCTTAAAGCCGCTCCGGCGTGCTGGTTAGGGGTGGACTCCCTGGAAACAGGGAGAGAGCCGTTTCCCAAAAAACTTACGGTCGGCGCAGTTTGCGGACGCTTCTTGGATTTGTTCTCTTCCCGATGCGTCAGGCGGTCGGTCATAGGCTCCCTGCTGCTTACGGCTCTTTTCTTTCTGTCGATGGGTGCATTTATAAACCTGGCAGCTACGCTGCTTATGCTGATATTGCTATTTTGTGCCATATGTACACACTCCTTTCTGTGATTAACCTGCCCTGATTAAAGCACATTTTACAAATATGGCAAGGGCTTTTTTGGGCTATATTTGGGGCGACCGGACGCTTAAGCGCAAAAATAACAGGGGTGGAAAATCTGACATTTTGCAGGCGAGTTGGATGGAATAAACTTGAAAATATTTTATTTTAATGCTCGAATAATGGGTTGGGGATATTTTTCTCCCTACTAGATATAAGACAGGATAGAAGGTTTTGAGTCTGGATTTGTTGGATATTTTCTCCAACTTCATAAAAAAAGGACGCACCCGTAGGTGCGTCAGCGCAACAATATATCCCTTTGTCGTTATCGCCTAGCCACCAACAACTACCCAGCAGCCACGCAACGGACAGAACGTCCGTAGTAGCGGCGGTAGCTGCCGTCCGTACCGACGTAGCCCGAGCCGAAGTACAAGTAGTAAGCGTTGCTAGAACCATTAGGAGTAGATGACCAATAGTCGCCGTATGACCCCGCATCGTACAGCGAACTACCGTAGAGGTAGCCGCCGCGCAGAAGGTAGTAGGGGGCAGGGCAACCGGCACCCGGCGCTACTCCCAGCCAGCCACGCAACGCACCGAGTAGCCATTATGACGATTGTTGGCCAAGTCGACGAATGCATTGATGGTTGAGAAGAATTCTAGATAGTAGGCATATCTTGATGAATCACCTGCTTGGCTAGACCAGTAGTTGCCGTAATTACCCGCATCATAAAGACGCTGATGTACGGGGTAGACATAGCCGCTGCGCACGAAGTAAAAATCATCATTGCATTTTTACTTGCGCAAACAATAAGCGTGTTATAATTAAAGAGTCAAACTTAACTATAATAACTTTCCCCCTTGTATAGGGCGTGGAAACGGCACCGTGTGGGCTGACGCCTTATATAGGGACAGTTAGTTAAGTTTGACGACGCCATACGGTGTCGTTTTTGTTAGACACCGTGATAAGCACAAAAAAGGAGGAACGGTGTCTAGGCAAGACAAACATAAAGTTGCAGCTACACTCAGAGCTGCAACGCATAAAAGTAAGCTATTATCACATAAATTCCTAATACTTATCCCCACGGCAGCCACACTTGGTATCTTGGCTCTAGTGTCTGTACTGTTTACTAGTGCAGATACGACTTCTAATACCTATGCTGCTAACCTGGGTAGCCAAATCACTACGGAAGTTGATGGCCAATGTTATGTAACGCTTACCGCACCTGACGTTAACTTTTCTGTTTCTCCTAGTAAAAACGAAAATGCCGCCAAACAACGTATAGATGTTAATGTAGAAACCAACGTAGCAGGTGGCGCTAAACTATATCTCTCTATGGCGGGATCAAGCAACTCCCTCCACCTAAACGGCAATACTGCGCAAAGCTCTCCTGTGATCTCGGCTGTGCCTGACGGTACAGACGCTAGTAGCTTCCCGGCTAACACTTGGGGTACTCTACTGACGACCAAACTTATTCTGCCGTCCCCACTACTGCGAGCGACCCAGCTCTGCTTGCTAATATTGATGGCGAGACCACGGGTACGACTAGTGGTAGTGTCATCTCGGCAAGTATCCCAGTATACTATGCCGCGAACGTTGATACCTCCATCCAACCTGGCTCCTATTCTAACCGTATGACCTACTCTGCGGTTGTGGATGGAGGTATTACGGCGGAAGCAACATTGACGTCGATTAAGGTGGATGGACAAGAAGTCAGTGAGCTTCAGGGTAGCAAGGCCAACACTATTCTTGTAACTACTAACCTAATGGCGCAACCTTACGGCACCCCTCGTGTTTATTACAGAACCACAAGCCCGACAGGCTATGCAGAATGTGGCGACGTAATAATTTCTAGTAATGAATCTGGCTATATGACTGTCCAGTGTACCACTACTCCCAGCCAGGGAGCTACTGGCGTGACGCTGTATATTACGCCCAAAGGGAGTGAAAACGATGTGTTTTGTGCGGATGGAACGTATCCAGCCGGATCAAGCCAATGCGAAATGGGTGAGTGGAAGTGGGGTGAGTTTACGGTAAGTTTGCCGGATATTATTTCTCCTCCTCGATTGATGTCCGAAGCATCAACAATGCAAGAAGTAACACCCGAATTTTGTGCTTCTGTAACAATGGAATCACCAGGCAATACGGCGCGCCTGCGGGACGTTCGGGATAACAAGTATTACTGGGTGGCTAAGCTCGCCGATGGCAACTGCTGGATGACACAAAATCTAGATTTGAATCTCACAAATGGGCAGGTTCTTGATCCTGACACCACTGATGTTACATCTGACTGGAACCCAGGTGTCACCACTTATACTACACTTAATGTAAATGAATTCAATGTCCCTAACCAATCATGGGATCCAGGCATGGCCGTTTGGAAAGGACCCTATATTAATGGTTCATGTAGTCCGCAATATAGTATTTTTGACAGTAGTGATGCACTCGGTAACGACTGTACGCAGTATTGGCTAAACGTTTCTTCGGGTTGGAGTCCTGTAGAGGAGTATCGCAACAGTGGAGCGATATACAACAATGACACCAAAACGTATGATGCCCACTATCTTGCGGGTAACTATTATTCATTCTCTGCGGCTACGGCGAGTAGTTATCCTGCAGGTGGTGGAACGGCGACTAATTCAATTTGCCCGAAGAACTGGAAATTGCCCACGGCCAACACATCAGATGATGGAAGTTTTCAAAATTTGTTTGATAAAACTAGCATGTCTGCTGATGCGGCTACCAAAAGCCCATTATTCCTTGTGCGTGCAGGCTATGTTGGTGATTATTACCTGACTAGCGCAGGCGAGGGAGGATACTACCGATCCTCTGTGTGGTGGTATCAGCATGGTAGTAGTTGGACGTCATCTGCCGCCTACAGTATGTTCCTTAATGCAAGCCAGTTAATTACAACAAATGCTTACGATGAAGAGTATGGGCAATCAGTGCGTTGTGTAGTTATAACTAATAAGTAAAATGCGCCCATAACCTCATCCGAAACATAAGGCCCGTATAAATACATTTACATCATTTATCCCCATCAGTTTTTCGATGGGGATATTTTTAACGCGTATTGTTGCGTTGCCTCAGTTGCCTGTTCAGTACCCACAAAAATCTGGTCGCCAAACAACTACCCAGCCGCCGCGCAGAAGGTAATGATTGGGCGAGCTAATCACAATTATAAAATGGTGCAAAACTTGTTGTCCGTATCGCCCACAATGAAAATTAGCGCAAATATGTCATAATATGATATACTTTAGAAAGTGGCGTTAGTGATATCCATAGACGACGTCACAACACATTGAAAGGCGCGTTTACGCGCCTTTTCTTTATTATAAATATGTAAAACGCAGAGCAAAACGCTCAAGTTTTTTGCTGCTTAGGGCATCCGTGTATCATATTTAGAGGACAAAGAATCTTCGTACACGACGAATTATTTGACCTTGATTTTGTAACTCCGCTTGGTATAACGAACAGAGCGTTGATGGCTAATGGAAATCCTTCATACCTGAATCGCTGCCAAAAAGAGATAGAAAGAAATTTCGGAAATTCTGATGTTTTTGTTGGCAATATAGATTAACACGGTATGTGGAGGATAAGGAATAATGAGTTACGAAAATTACAAAAAAGCAATGGAACTTGCAAAAACACTGCCAAATTATAAAATTTATGATTGCTGCAGCGACAATGCGATGGATGAACTAGAAGATTATCTCGGATTTGAACTTTCAAAACAACATTATACTTTTTTAAGGCAGGGAGCGCTTGAGGTTTCCGGAAGAATTTTTTGCGCTAATTTTAAAGATGCGCATTATACATCTATGGATGTAATTGCAAATTTAGAGATGAATAAAAAATATAACCTTACCGTAGAAGATAAATTTGTTCCTATTCTCGAAGAAGATGAATGGATAAATTATCTGAACTATAACAGGCTAACAAAAGACGGTGAACCGACTGTTGTTTACGCCTGGCCTACTCCCGACGAGTTTACTATATTTGAGCAGACTGATCAGAATCTTGGTGACTTTTTGCTTGAACTTTTTCAGGAGATGAAAACGGATCTTGAGTCTGACGACGATTATTAATTTATTTTTAATGTCTTTCGGTTCTGCTTTCCAAAAACATTGTGACATTAATTCTAATGTAAGAGAAGAAATAGCTGAAGCGGCAATAGAGTTAATCGGAAATGCAATAGAACATTCAGCTTCAGATAATAGATTTTGATATTGCTACTAATTATAAAAATTCACAAGGGGAATCAGTAAATAGTTTAAATTTAGCAATCGTTAATTATTCAGAAAATTTTCTATCGGATAAATTAACTAAAGCAATAAAAACATATAATCCATCTACTGATTTAAACAACAGGTATAAGAAAGTGCCAGAGGTACATATAATGAACAAGTCCGTAAAAAAGTGGACAATAGAAAAAAGAATCCTCTTGATGTAGATTTGAACAAGACCAGTAAAAATGGACAATAGAAAGAAAGCACCTCCTACGGTAGAATAGAAACTGCCATAGGAGGTTTTGTTAATGTCTAAAGACATTAATAAATAAAAATACCGAAGTAACAAAAGTTACCTCGGTATTTTTGGTACGCCGGAAGGGATTCGAACCCCCGACCTTCTGGTTCGTAGCAATGTCGATAGCCATTAAACAAGCCCTAAACAGCGATGTTTAGGGCTTTCCTTGTCCGATTTTTCTGCCGAATTTTCAATTGGCTCACTGTTTCTGCACCCTCGTTCTCCTGTGTAGCCGTCAGTTTAGGAGTCAAAACGTATACCTTTTTTCATAATATTGAGGAAAACAATACAAAAAATCAGTTTGTTCGCTTGAATTGTTTTTGACGGATTTTAGCACATTATTTTCAATATGTTACTTTTATTAAATGTTAAAAAGCTGATTCCCATTAAATTGAGAATCAGCTTTTAGGAAAAATACTATAAAATTATTATTTATAATTCGGGAGTAAATGAAAGATTACTCCTCTGCTGTTTGTATTTTTTTGTTACTCGATAAGACCGCTTTCTTTTAGAAGAATTTCAATATCCGTACCTTCAACCTTTTTAAGCAGAATCTTTACGAACTCCTTTTCCATAAGCGAAAGCTTAACATCGGTAATCGGTTTCTTATCAATAGCGTAGTAGCAGGCACGGAGAAGCTCACGAACATCATATTTACTGCCCCAAACCTCAGGAACACCGCGGTCAACATCAAGGAGAGTATAAACAGATTCCATACCGGTACGCATTGAATATTCTATCGTGAATATTGTGTCACGGGGAGTTTCTGCAAACTGACCAAGGAAAGCAAAGTTTACAGCGCCGTCAGGTACAACCTTTGGACGGTCCTCGTTCTTTCTCGGCTGGAAAAAGGCGTTAATGAATGGCATAAAGCAGGTTGTGGTGTTGCAGGCATTTTTTGCAAGGTCATCAATTTCCGCATCAGGAATACCGATATGATACAGCCACTCACGGCATACCTCCTCGCCTGTACAGTCACGCATTGCCTTTTTAACATAATTACCTTCCTTGTTTGTGGTCAAAGCATAAAGCCAAATTAAAACAGTGTCTTTATCCTGTGACTTAAACTGAGGCTGACGGTTGATTGTCCACGATAGATACCAGTTATCCATACTGTCTTTAACAGTAACAATACCACCTGTGGTAACCTTTCCCTCGCGAGGATCCCTCTTGCAAATGTTGATTATGTGTTGAATAATTTCTTCGTTAGATGTTGCAACAGTAGCACTCATCCAGTTTGTTTCTTCAATATTGGTGCAGAAATTATCGGGATTACCGAACTCACTGTGCTCAGCCTGCTTTGCAATGTTTTTCCATAAATCCCATGACTCGCCTGTACCGTTTTTAGCTTTTGTAAGGTCGGGAGCGTGTGTTTGGTCGCCGTAGCAGGAAGTGTCGGTGCAACAACCGTTTGTAATAAACACAAGGTCATCCTCAACTAAATCTATTGTTTGCTCCTTGCCGTCTTTAATAAACACAATCTGCCTTGCAATCTTTTTGTCGCCTACGGTGTCGATAATAACATTTTTTACATTCATACCGTACTCGATTGTAACGCCGTGGTTTTCAAGGTATTTTACCAGTGGCAAAATCAGGCTTTCATACTGATTATACTTTGTGAAGCGAAGAGCGCTGAAATCAGGAAGTCCATCAATATGATGAACATAACGGCATAGATAACGTTTCATCTCAAGCGCACTTGACCAACGTTGAAATGCAAACATAGTCTGCCAGTAAAGCCAGAAATTTGTTGACCAGAATGAATCCGGCAGAACCTCCGAAATTTTCTTACCTTCAAGAGTCTTTTCAGGTGTAATAAACAACTGTGAAAGAGCCATTGCAGATTCTTTATCAAGTCCGAATTTTTTATCTGTATGAGCGTCTTCTCCGCGGTTTACAGAGGCTCTGCACAGAGAATAGTTTGGATCGTGCTTGTTGAGCCAATAGTACTCGTCAAGAACGGAAACCTCGGGATTTTCCAAAGAAGGAACATCTCTGAACATATCCCACATAACTTCAAAATGGTTATCCATTTCTCTGCCGCCGCGCATATAAAAGCCTTTTGTAACATCCTTTCGTCCGTCACAGCTTCCGCCGGCAAGCTCTAACTTTTCAAGAAGGTGGATATGCTCGCCCTTCATCTGACCGTCACGCACCAGATAAAATGCTGCTGTAAGACCGGCAAGACCGGTGCCGATAATATAGGCGGATTTTTTGTCAACATCCTTTGGCTTTTCGGGATGTGCAAAGGATTCATAAGTTCCTGCTGAATAATACATAAAATTCATCTCCAAATTTTTATTTTGTAATTTCATTATATTATTTTTTCGCAGGTTAACAATAAACAGAAAAATGCCCGTGATAAATTTTTTATCACGGGCAAAAAGATGTTAACATTTTTATCAAATATCATTTTTTGATAAAGGTTTATCTATTCTGAATCTTTCAAGTGCATCTGTAAAGGTATTCTGTATAACCAAAGCAAGCTTGCTGATAAGCTGTTCGGGGTTTTCTTTCATATCATTTTTAATCCAGTCAAGCATCAAGCCGACAAAAGCATAGGAATATACCGATGCAATAAATTCCTTGTCTTCCTGACGAACGGTCATATCAGCGGATTGTTCTTCCACAACTTTCAGCAAAAGATTATCAATAAGAGGTTTGAGATACCTTTCAACCTGTTCACGATCAACACAGCGGTAAACATTCATAATGAGCGGCTTATTTTCACGCACTGTATAGAAAATCTGAAGCATACCCTCCTGCCAGGTATCGTGCGTTTTGTTTTCTTTTATTACTTTAGCGGCTTCCTGAAGGCAAGCCCACTCAGCAAGGTCATATATATCTTTAAAATGATAATAAAAGGTCATTCGGTTAATACCGCAATCATCTGCAATATCATTGATAGTTATTTTGTTTAACGGTTTCTTTAATAGTAGATTTTTTAAAGATTGAGCTAAAGCCTTTTTTGTTATTTGTGACATAAAAAACCCCCGTTTCATTCACAAAATAATATTTACCAATTACAATATAGCATATTTTTAAAATTTTATCAATGGAATTCATTTTCTGACAGACATAAAAAGACAGCTGACAAGAACCATCAGCTGCCTTTTATGTTATATAAATTTATGAATTAAGCAATTTCTCTGTTTGCCTCTGCTGCTCTGAGAAGGGCGTCCTTATAATTCTTAGCTTTAATTTTAAAGTTCAATTATTTTGAAGTTTTCTACTTGTTTTTTTCAACACTTTTTGAGTTTGCATAGATTTTGTGCATTGTTTCGTCATCATAATGAGTATCAAGATATTGCTCAAAGTGATTTTTCGCATCTTCGCCGTTATCTCGCTTATCCATTCGTATTGCAGCTGAAGCAGACAGCGTAGCATCAAATACAAAGAATGCTATAAATGCCCAAATTATTACTTTATCAAAAGGTATATTGATTTTATCAAAGCATTTACTCATAAACGGTATAACAAGCTTTACCCAAAATAACCCAAGCACTCCCCAAAAAAGTGAGTACAAAAGGCACACTCTGCCGTTTATATTTAGCGGAAGATGGCTGTAATCCCAAGCTACCGAGCCGAAGCAAATTTCCTGTCCTAATGAACAGATATATTCAACAACAGTTCCACTGACAAAAGCAACTAAAAATATCTTCCAAGCAGATGAATTTTGAAAATGCACAAGTAAAAGCGTGAGAAGTACGGCTCCCATTCCGTAGGCTACGCTGAGATGACCGAGCACAAGGGATTTTCTGCTTTCTATGTAGCCAAGTTTAATCAAACACCAAAGTGTTTCTACACCGTAGCCTAAGTAACAGCCTGAAATGAATATCCATACATATTGATAAAAATTAAATTTAGCCATATGTATTCTCCTCTTTTAAACAATAGGATGGTTTATTTAGACACTGCCATTTTTTCCTTTGTGTTAGCATCAATTCTCTGTAAATCCTTTTTTAGTGAGCTGTGGCTAAAGATAAGTGTTAAAGCAAGGAACACCACGAAGAAAGCAGCAAGTATTATTGCACTTTTTCCTGCGTTTGAACCTGCCGTTCCGCTTATAGCCTCTTTAAAGAGTTGTGTAGAATATGTCATTGGCAGAATTTTATTGATAACTCTGAAGAAGCCTGACTGTGTTTCTATCGGGAAAGTACCGGCGCAGGATGTAAGCTGAAGAATAAGCAGTAAAAGTGAAACAAATTTGCCTGCGTCACCGAGATTAATAATACAGAACTGTATTATTGTCATAAAGGTTAATGAAACAAGTATGCAGGACATAAACAGCATTAACGGATTATTTACAACAATGTGAAGAATGTCCTTGATTACTATTGCAAGAAGTACACCCTGAGCCATACTGATAAGACCAAAGGATAGTGTTCTCAAAATTATTCTGTTAGAGTCCTTGGTAAGTGATTTTATTTTTCTGTTATAATCAAGATAAATACCAAAGTAAATCATCAAGCCACCTACCCAAAGTGACAGACACATAAAGTATGGTGCGAAGGCAGAACCGTAATTTTCCACCGGCTGAACATATTCTGTTACTGTTGATATAGGCTCTTCGGCATAATCTGCAAGTCCGTCCAAAGCATTTAGCTGAATGATAGTATCGGTGATTGATTCATCAACACCATCCTTTGCATTGCTAATACCGTTGTCAAGCTGAGTTGCACCATCATTAAGTGAATATGCACCTGTTCTTAATGTTGATATACCATTATCAAGCTGAACTGTACCGACAGACAAATCATTAGCACCTGTTGATAACTTGTCAGCACCTGCAAGTAATTTACCTGAGCCGTCTGCAAGAGCCGAAACACCGTTTGAAAGTGCAGGTACCTTTGAATTGAGTTGTATAAGACCTGTGCTAAGTTCACCTGCTCCCTCGTCAAGTGCATTTACTCCCTGAGTAAGGGCAGGGATTTTTGATGTTAATGAAGAAGTACCCTCTTTAAGCTGAGCAGCACCGTTAGCAGCTGACGCAACACCATCTGTATAGCTGTTAACGCCTGTGCTTAGTGTGCTTGCACCGATTGAAAGCTCATTTGCACCTTGATTAAGAGCATTGCTGTTACTGTTAAGAGTATTAAGTCCTGTTTTTAATGCCTGTGCTCCTGAGTTTAGTGTATTGTTATTAGATTTTAATGTACTAAGTCCCTGATTAAGAGCATACGCACCTCCTAACAATGTACTGCTGTCCGTATTGTTACCAAAGCCTGATTGCAATGCCTGCAAGCCTGTAAGAAGCTGCGAAGTGTTGTTTTTAACATCTTTCATACCGTCAGTCAATTCCGTAACGCCGCTACTTACCTGGTGAGCACCTGACTTAAGAGCAGGGAGGCTGTTGTCAAGCTGTTCAAATCCACTGACTGCCACATTAAGATACTGAGTATCACCTGTTGTCTGATAGTATTTAAGAGCGTTTAAAGCATTCGTATAATTTGTACTGAATGTGCAGATGCCCTCATACACCTGTGATGTACCGGAGGAAAGGGCATCAAGACTGCTGTCGGGAGCTGTGTGCTCAAGCTGTTGTGATGAAGCCTGAACCTGTGTAACAATTTGATTTAATCCTTCGTTTGCCTGATTAATACCATTATAAAGATTATTTGCTCCTGCACTTGCACTTTCAACACCTGTTGTGTATGCGTCGATACCGTTGGCAAGAGTAACAGCACCCGAATTGGCAGATGATACACCATCTGTATATGTTTGAATTCCGCTTTTAAGAGATGTGGCACCTGCGTTTAATTGCTGTGCACCCGCAGTAAGAGAGGGACTGTTTGATTTTAAGGTATCAAGACCTGTGCTGAGCTGAAGTGCGCCATTATTAAGCAGTGCCGCACCGCCGGATAATTCCGGAATTTTTGAATTTAATGCAGCTGTTCCGTTTCTTAGGACAACTGAACCGTCTGTAAGCTGCTGAACACCATCGGCTAATTGAGGAACTGAGGCATTTAAGGTATTTGCCCCTTTATCAAGCGCTTTAATTCCGTCAAGAAGTGTTACTGCACCGTCTGACACCTGTTTACTGCCGTCAGCAAGAGCACTTGATCCTTCGGATAATTTATCTGCTCCGTCAGCAAGCTCGTTAGTACCGCTACTCAGTTTTCCGGATCCGTCCGATAATTGCTTGAATCCGTTTTGCAGCTCACCCATTGAATCGGGTACGCTTTCCAGCTTGTCGCAAAGAGTAGTAATTATTTCTTTATCAATGCTTGAATTAACTGTTTGCTTAATTGTAGGCATTGCGTTTTCAAGTATCTGTGCAGCAAGATAATTCTTTTTTTGGTTTGCCGTGTAAACAATCGAACTATGTAGTTTTTCAGTGTCCTTTGAAGCAGTTGAGGCATTGCTTGAAAAATCTTTAGGAATTGTTATTGAAGCGTAATAATCATTTTCAAGTACACCTTGTTCTGCGTCTGCATTATCGGTAAATACAAATTTAAGTGTTCCGTCCTTTTCAAGATTATCGCAGATTTCCTGACCGAGATTTCTCTCCTCGCCGTTAATAACAGCACCGCTGTCAAGATTAACTACTGCCACGGGAACATCATCAAGTCTTGCATACGGGTCCCAGAATGCTCCTAAATAGAAATAGGAATAAAGCAAAGGGATAACCAGTACGCCTATGATGATTGCCGTCTTCATAATCCACGGCGTTTTCTTCTTTTCTTTCATACGATCGTCTCCTTATAACTTGTTGTATTTTGCTCTATTACAAATAGTAATGCATTTGCTGCTAAAAGTCATTAAACAAGTTATATAGAGCGCTTAAAATTTTATCAAAAACTACAATTTGATAAAACTTTTTGGTATGATATTTTTATTGTTCGAATTAGTAAAAATATCTGGATATTCAAACTCCTTTGTGGTATTTGTTGTACTGCAAGGGAGTTGATTATTTATGTCAATACTACAAGAACTATGGTATGGGAATATCAGACCAAACGAAGATAAAGTTATTACAGATGAGGAAAAAGAATTAGTTTCGCTGATTGCTAAGCATCACGAAACACTATCTTCTTCCCAAAAGAATAATGACTTGGATGTGTTTGAAAAGTATGTTGATTGCTTTACCGAATACGCTTCGCTGATTGAGGTGCAGGCATTTGAAATAGGATTTAAGTTAGCGGTTAGGTTATTAAACGAATAAGAATTTCAATTTAAAAATACTTGCTTATGAATAGCAGTTTCTCAATTACGAGAAACTGCTATTTTTGTTTTCAAATTGTTGTGCAAAGTGATGAAAATAAAAAAGATGTATCTTTAGAAGATACATAAACAATGGATAAAAACTGTTGAATTGTGTCAATAAGGTTTTATGAGTTGTAGTGAAAAAATGGGTTAATTGATTTATCCACTACATATTGTTTGTGCAGATTGATGATGAAGACTCAAAATGTATCTTCAGAAGATGCACGCAATATTAAAAAATTTGTTATCCTTTTTGTGATAAAAAATTTGGCTCAAAGGTATTTGCTTAACGGCTAAATATATGGAGGCGTATGTAAATATTTTGTAAATAAAATTGAAACACCCTCATTTTTTGCCTTTTTCGCGGCTATATAGTGAAGGGGTTTTTAAAAAAAGTTTGGCTCAAAAGGCTTAAAAAGTGTGCAAGGGTAAGTGAGGGGGTGAATTTATGAATAAGCAAAAAGGCAATTTCTTTCTTCTGCCGAACTGTATTTTCGATGAAGAAATGAAACCGAGAGATTTTGCTGTGTACTGTTTTCTTGTAAGCAGGAAAAACAGTGTCGGCGAGTGTTGGTATTCAGTAGAACGCATAGCTGAATATTGCAACATTCATTCCAATACTGCCCGCCGTGCTTTACACTGGCTTGAAGAATACGGGTACATAGAAATCAAAAAATCTTTTCTCGAGGGTAAACAGCAAACCAATTTGTATAGAGTAAATAAGATTACTGATTAACAAATTTGGTAGACAAACAATTAAAAAGCCCTTTTGACTAGAAAAGAAAAAGAATGCAAAAGTAATCAAGACAAAATTAAAAACGCCTTGTGTGGCATTTGTGGAGGTGAGGACGAACATATGAAAACAATAACTAAAAGTAATTTTTGCGTAGTTGTTTCAGCTCAAAACACTCTCCTTTAGGAGAGTCCAAGCATAGCGCTTAGGGCGCATCTTTTCGGCTCATTTGCCGAAAAGTGGTTGCCTGAAGGCAAAACAAATTTTGAAAGAAGTGATTAATATTAAGAATAAAGAAACAAAGTCAGAACGCATTAATCTTCACTTAACTCCTACTGCTAAGAGTATCATTGCTGATAAAGCCTCTGAGTTGGGAATGAATATGACTGCATACATAACTGCCTGTGCTATCGTAAGCAATATTTATGTCATCGGTGATAAGGAAACATTCAACGAACTTGTTTATCAAGTAAAGAAGATTGGCAGTAACATAAATCAACTTCGTATGCTGTCTCAGTTAGGAAGAATTGAATGTGTTGATCTTAACGATTGCACTGAGGAGCTTGATAACATACGAAAGGCTCTCAACACAATCATACGAAAGGCAAACAAATGGCAACGATAAATTTCTTAAAAAGAAAAGATAGTAAGAACTCAGGTGCTCTTGGCAGTGTGATTTCATACTGTGCACAGGAATATAAAACGGAACTTAAAAACACAGGTGTTAGGTTGATATCAGGCGTAAACTGCATTCCTGAAAGAGCATTCAAAGATTTTATGGATACTAAAAAACAATTCAACAAGACAGACGGTGTTCAGTTTTACTATGCTATACAATCATTCGAAGAAGAAACTAACATAGAACCTATGCTTGCTCATCAGATTGCAATGGAATGGGTTGAGAAATGTTATCCCGGATATCAAGCTTTAGTCTGCACTCATATGGATACAGATAACATACATTCACACATAATAATAAACTCAGTTAGTTCTCTTGACGGACAGAAAATACATCAAAACAAAAATGATATTGAGAGAGTTAGATATGTTAATGATGAGTTGTGTATGAAATACGGTTTACCAATATGCCAGCCTAAAAAGAAAGTTCAGGGCGTAACTTCAAAAGAATACTATGCAGCAAAAGCAGGAAACAGTTGGAAAACTCAGCTTGCTATTGACATAGACAATGCAATGCTCTATGCAAAATCTAAAATGGATTTCATAAAGCTGATGAACAGAAAGGGATACCGAGTAATATGGACAAGCAATCGTGACACCATACTCTACGAGTGTCCTAACGGGAAACGATGCAGAGATTTTAAACTGCACGAAGATAAATATTTGAAAGGAGCAATGGAAAATGAATTCGCAAAACGGAAAGAATTCCTTCGAAAATATGAAGGATATGATGAGACAGGCACAGACACCTCAGACCTGCGCAGTAATAACAGAAGAAAACTGGGAAAGTCTTATCAGTCTGCTGGCACATCAAATATCAATAATGGAACAGCAACAGGACATGCTGCAAACGATGATTACAACAAAACAGATGGCAGGTTTGATAAACAATCAGACGGAGAATATGCAAACCTACATAGAGAAACTGGGCTCAATAACGGAGAAACACAGCAAAGTTATGAAAGCGATAGAGTCGGATTTCAACAAGTCAGTCATAAGACAAACGAGCGTACTGAAGGACGAAACCAAGAAAACGATGCAGGAGATATCCTTACAGGCTGGGAGAATGAAAGACGATTTTTCGAACAGTCTTTCTATGGAGAAAGAGCATATGAAAGATACACTGCTCAAACAAAGGATAATCAACTGGGCACTGACAGCAATGCAAGTCTTATCACTTGGAGCATTAATTTTATGGGTAACTTCGCAGACCTTCTAAGTACCAACAACAGAAGATACACAAGAAAAAGAATTAAGTTATCAAAGAAAAGCATACTAAAGCGTCAGGCTAAAGGACAAAAAACTTCAGGTTACGAAGAATACGATGACTATGATTACACTATGAGTATGTAAAAAATAAATGCTTGCCAATATTTTTGGCAGGCTGAAAGGAGATTAGTGTGAAAATTCACACTAATCCAGATTATATTGCCATCAAAATTTGCCTATGGCATAATTTTGAGATGGCTGTAATCACCATTAGCGCCTTATCAGGCTACAGTAAGGCGTTAATAATTTTAATTTATTTTTGTAGCCTGAAAGGCTATGGTGATTAATATGGAAAGTAAATATAAATCATTTGACGAATTACCGTTAATGCTGTCAGTTCCTGAAGCGGCAGAAGTGCTTGGAATTTCTGCTGTCAGTCTATACAAACTGATTAGAGATGACAACAGTTTTCCTGTTGTTGTAATGGGCAGGAGAAAGTCTGTTCCGAAAGAACAACTGAAAAGTTGGATTGAAACAAATTCAAAAAGATAATAATTGTCTGGATATTAAAAACTGCTTGTGGTAATGTTGTGTTGCCACAGGCAGAAAGGAGGTTGCAATGGCAAAACGAAATAACGGCGAAGGAACAATAACCAAACGCAAAGATGGTCGGTGGGAAGGTCGCTATTATACAGGTGAGATAGTTAACGGCAAGAGAGTAAGAAAAAATGTTCTTGCCAAAACGAAAGTCGAGTGCAAGGAAAAACTTGAAAAGGCGATAGCTGAGAATGATAAACGGCAAAGGATAATTGAAAGATGTGATTTTCTTACAAACCCCGATCCTACACTTGAAGAGTGGTCAAAAATTTGGTTTGAATCATTTTGTGCAGTGAGTGTAAAAGAATACACAAGAAACAGTTATCAAAACTATTTTGACAGATATATACTACCTAATCTCGGTGGTATGAAAATAAAGGATATATCAACAGTAGCCTGTCAGCAATTTCTAATGAAAATGTACACGAGTGGGAGAATAAGAAATGTTAAAAAGAAAGGCAACGGTTTATCTGCAAAGACAGTAAAGGATATCAAAATAGCCTTGCAAACCTGCCTGCAAAAAGCAGAGGACGAGGGATTGATAGGCAGTAATCCTTGTAAAAAGGTACAACTGCCAAAAGATGCACCAAAGGAAATGCAAACGCTGAAAGCAAATGAACTTGGCAGATTTCTTCAGGAAACAAAGGACTCAGGATGTTATGAATTTTATATTCTTGAGATTACAACAGGCTTGCGACTGGGCGAAATACTTGCACTGACTTGGGATGACCTTGATATGAAAAACAAAACAATATCAGTGAACAAGCAGGTGCAAAGGATAGGCAGTGAACTAAAGGTAACAACACCGAAAACTGCCTCGTCCATACGAACGATTGCGTTATGCGATGAATGTTTCAATCAACTGATACTGCTACGAAGCAGGCAAAGGCCCGATAATAAATTAATATTCCCATCACCAATAACAGGCGGACTTCGTGATCCGTCATCGGTTACAAGAAAACTACACAGAATGCAGAAACGAGCAGGAGTACCTCAAATACGCTTTCACGATTTGAGACACAGCTTTGCAACGCTATCATTAGAACAAGGAATGGATATCAAGACGATATCTCATATGCTCGGACATACAGATGCAGGGTTTACTATGAACACATATATGCATGTGACAAACAATATGCAGCAAACGGTTGCAGATGCAATGGGTAATCTGATAACTGAATCAGAAAACGAAAGAAAAAATAAGTTCATACATTTCTCAGCATAACAAAAAAGGCTCAAGGAACAAAAATCCTTGAGCCGAATTCTTTTCAATTTATGTCAGTGGGAGTCAAATGGGCGTCTTTGATAGTTTTTACAATTACAAATGTTAATAAGTTAAAATACCTATTATTATATAAGTTTACCTATGACTACTCGGTTAGTGGGCAGTTTTTAGTGAAGAAATACCAAAAATAAAAAACTCAGGCAACGAAAGTTACCTGAGTTTTTTGGTACGCCGGAAGGGATTCGAACCCCCGACCTTCTGGTTCGTAGCCAGACACTCTATCCAACTGAGCTACCGGCGCGTAGGAAAAATATACATATGTATATTTAACGCTCAAATAATATACCACAATGCAGATGAAAATGCAAGAGTTTTTTCATGAATCATTACATAATATTTAATCGGGTTTACTGCTTTCCTTGTTTTTGATGAAGTTTTCAAGAATATCCGCTGCACATCTGCAGAGTTCGGGGCACGGGCGTTTTTTATAATATTCAGCCGTTCGTGCCTCCGGCTGCGGCGATGAAATCTGAGATTTGCCAAGACCGAGCAGCTCGCGGCAAACGATCGAGCCGTTTTCCTTTTTGAATTCGCCCGCGATCTCCTGCACCATTTCATATACCTTCGCTTTTCCCTCGTCGCCGTAAAGCGTGGAGAGCACATAGGTCATCCCGGATACCGTGCCGCAGACCTCTCTGAGCCTTCCCATTCCGGCGCCGAAGCCGATTGTCTGCCGTTCTACAAGCGCAGGCTCAAGACCCATCTCCTCACAGAAAGCAAGCGCCACGGATTGCGCGCAGCCCCTGCCTGTGAAGAAATACTCTTTTGCCTTATTGCCCTTGTTCATTGCTGGGTTCCTCCTGACTGGGAAGTTGCGTAAAGCGGGCGGTAAGGCTTCTGTTGCTGTTGACTGTTATCGTATAGCTTGTTCCCGACGCAACCATGGAGCCTGTGTCATTATCGTACCAGCCGGCAAACTGATAACCGTCGTTGACGGTTGCAACAAGCGTAGTTCTGCTGCCGGCTTCAAAGGTGCCTGCACCTGTAACGCTGCCGCCCTGTGTTCCGTCAACATCAACGGTAACCGTGTATCTGGCAACAGTAGTTGTCGTAGTCCTTTCTGTTGTGGTTGTGGTCCTTTCGGTGGTGCTTTCCGTAGTCCTTTCGGTAGTGGTTCTGCTTCTTGTTGTTTTTTGCGTTTCGGTTTCGCTTGCATCGGTTGTTATTGAAACAGACGGGTCGGTTGTGGTCTCATCCTTTTTGTTCACAACGGCTGCAACTATTATGCCGACTATCATGGCAACAAGAATCACGGCAAGCACAATTATAATGATTATATTCTTTTTATTTTTTAGCTTTTCGTCCTCATCATCTTCAGCATATGGATCTTCGGGTTCGTCAAGCTTGTGCGGCGGTTCGTTCTGAAGGTCGCCGTCCTCGGGAATGATTTCCCCGTCATCATCAAAAAGGGGAGAACCGCAGTTTTCGCAGATATATCTGCCCTCGTTATTATCAAAGCCGCAGTTTTTGCATCTCATATCTTTACATACCTTTCTAATATATTTGGGTTTTATAAAGCAAGTATAACATACAAAAAACAAAATAACAACACCATATTAAGTTAAAGAATTTATAATAAATTTTTGCTAATTGTGTTTTTGGTATTGACTTTTTGTCGATTTTATAATAAATTAAAGTAGTAGCAAATGGATTATGCTTAGTTTGTACTGAAAGGGGTACTAAAGTCAATGAAAAAAACAATCAAAACAATTCTCTGCGTTGTTCTTGTTGCTGCTTTCGTGCTTGCGCTTGCAGGTTGTGAGAAGATCAACTATGTAACAAACGGAGCAATCACGGCGCTCAAAGAAGTTCAGGACGGTACTTGGAATCAAAAAGACGAAGGCGAAGGAGAAGCCGGCACAGGTACGATTGAGCCGTTTGTGGCAGATACATACGGCGGCATTGAGTTTGCTGACGAGGCTGCTGTTGTTGAATATTATGTTCAGTGCTACAACAACACCAAGGCTCAGACCGCGAATTATATTGATGCTGACGGAAATACCGTTACTTACTATGCTCTTCTCGGAGATGAGAGCCTTAATATTGAATCCGTTCTTATTGAAGGTTCGGAAAATTCGGTTATCAACGGTATAGTTCCTACAATTGTAGACGGCTTATTCTCAAAGACTTCTTATGGTCTTCCTCCCTGTAACAACAGAGATCCGCTGCTTGACAACTCTAATGGCGACGCATCCAATCCCGGTCAGTTCGATTTCAGAACTTCCTATTTCACGCCTGAAGATTGCCAGGCATGCAATGTTGTGGATAACGGCGACGGTACGATTACAATTACCATCCAGCCAAAAGCAGGCTCAATGTCTATGCGCGGCGAGGATTCACAGGGAAGATTCTTTGAAGTTCTCGGAGATATAGGCGCAACTGTAGATTCTATTTCACAGCTTTCTTGGGCAAGCGGCACAACGGAAGAGAACTGCCTTGTAAATTATGAGGGCGGTACGGGTACAGTGAAGATTGATACTGCTACCAATACTATAGTAGAAGCTGATTATCATATGGCTGTTAAGGTTTCTGTTAACCATGCAAATGTTCTTGTTATAAAGGATAAGAGTGCGGAAGTAAATATTTCATATGATATGCACTATCCCGCTTCTGATGAGTATCTCATGGAAGCAAAGGGCTTTTCAAGAGCGTAAATAACACGTAGCTGTATTTGATTTTAAATAAGAGCCGTCCGTAAGGACGGCTCTTTTGCTTTATTTGTTACATCAGCAGAGACCATGAAAATTCTGTTCAAAAAGCGAGTTGTACAGAAAAGACTTTTTGTTAAAAGAAAATTCAATATATTATTATTGAATAATATTCGATGGTATGTTATGATTATCTAAATGCGGAGATGTGATTTGATCCGCGTATTCTTATGATGGGAGAATTTAAAGTATGAGCGATCAGATGCCGAATATGGATTATGATGCCGATGAAGTGATCAATGACTTCAAATCAAAATTCAAATGGCCTAAAAAAGATGAGGTGGATGTTGTGGTGAAGCCGGATAAGCTTTGGCTGAAGCTTTTGCTTTCCGCGATATTTACTGTTTTGGGCGGCGGAATCATTTATTATATGATGCTGCCTGCTTTTAATTTCCATGACGTTAATATGTATATATTCATAATTATACTCATTGCTCTGTTTATGGTTATTTTTGCGCTTGTCTGCAAGGCAAATCAAAAGATAGAGCGGCGTGAATATGTAAGAAAAAAATCCAAGATCCCGGTTATAATCGTTGCGGTTCTTGTTGTTGTTATGGCAATCGGCTGGCTTTGCGGCGCAACATTGTTCAGAGCTTCTTCGTATAGCAAACTGATGCCTGTAACGGAAAGCGATTTCGCAACTGATGCTGAAAAACTCAACGTTGACACGGTTCCGCGCATTGATGAATCGCGCGCGCTTACACTTGCGGACCAGCAGCTCGGTTCTCTTTCCGAATATAAGAGCCAGTATGTTGTTTCAAACACAACGACGATGATAAATTATAAAAACAGCCCAGTCAGAGTGGCATATCTTGAATATGCAGATGTTTTCAAGTGGTTCAACAACACCAAGGAAGGCGTTCCTGCGTATATGATTATAGATCTGGTTACCCAGAAAGTTACTGTGGTGAATTGCGTTGAGCAGTTCGGTTCCTGTATCCGGTACAGCCCTACGGAGCTTTTCAATGAAAAGCTGATAAGGCATATAAGGTTCCAGTATCCCACGGAACTGCTGGACACTCCGAATTTTGAAATTAATGATGAAGGACGTCCGTATTGGATCACACCCGTGCTTGATAAAACAATAGGGCTTTTCGGCGGAACGGATGTTAAAGGCGCGATCATCACGGATGCGCTTACGGGAGAAAGCCAGTATTACGATATTGAGCAGATCCGTTCTGATTCGCAGCTTCAGTGGATAGATGTGGTTTATTCCGCAACGCTTCTGGTGCAGCAGTATGATTATTACGGAAAATTCCAAAACGGCTTCTGGAATTCAATTATATTCCAGAATGATGTAAGCCAGGCGTCACGCGGCAACGGCTATATCGCTATGGACGATGATGTGTGGGTATATACGGGCATAACTTCTTCCGAGTCCGACGCGTCCAATTTCGGATTTATTTTAAGCAATCAGCGCACAAAGGAAACAAGATATTATGAGGCAGGCGGTGCGATAGAGACCGCGGCTCAGGAATCCGCGCAGGATGCCGTTCAGAACTATCAGTACGCAGCAACTTTCCCGATTTTGCTTGATATTGAGGGCCAGCCCACATACTTTATGAGCTTGTATGGCGACAGTAATACCGTTAAGGGCTACGCGCTTGTAAATCTTGCGGATAAAACAATCGTCGGCACGGGTATTGTTGATGAAGTGAAGAGCGACGCTAATGCTCTGAATGCGGCGGTTGAAAATTATATTCAGGCGCTCAAGGACAAAGGCCTGATCGGCAACGATGTTGATGCGGACGAGTATATGGTTGAGGATACGGAAAATCAGAATAGCGGCAGTGAAACACAGACTTCCGATTCTCAAAACGAAGGCGCGGCTGCCGAAACTCCGGCTCAGGGAGAGCAGGTAACAGGCGAAATCTCTTCAATAATGACTTCTGTCAATAACGGAAACACCTATTATTATCTTGAAATAGACGGAATGTATTATTACATTTCCGTTGCAGAATGTATGGATGTGCTCCTGCTTCAGACAGGGGACAGTGTTACGGTTACAGTAGGCGGAGCAGCTGACGGATTATTTGTTCCCGCGTCTGATGTTGCCGTGTAAAAATCGTATTATAAATTATAATGCCCGCCGCGGATTTATCTCCGCGGCGGGCAGTTCTTTATTGGCTGTTAAATATTATAGGTCATTACCGTTTGAAAAAACTGGGTGTTCATAAACTGGCGGGAGTAGCCTGTTTCAAATCCTTTGTTTTCAAAAAGCTCTATAAATCTTTTTGTAAAGGTTTCATAAACAAGAACAAAATTTTCCTGCTCCGCTTTGCTTTTGCACAAATCTATTATCGCGTTTATGTCATCTGCGCAAACCTCCGGCGCGGCATAAATCGTCAGCACTCTTTTTTTCATTTGTTCCGGCACAACAATGTTAACGATATTTTGGACGACTTCCATGTGGTTGAAAATATTATATGAATATTTGTTATATTTCATGCCAAAGCTTTTCCTGCCGGAGAAACGGAACTGAAATCTATCGGGATCGGTAAGCACGGCGGCAACATTTTTGCTGCCGGATGGAATATATTCGCCTGCCGAAGTCCATTTCTCAATATAATACAAAAAATATTTTTCAATGAAATCCGCTCTTTTTGATTTATCCGGGCAGAAAAACATAAATAATGGGTCTTTGATAAATAACCTTGCGTAGTCGGCTGCAAGTGCAGTCGTATTGAATTCCTTGCTGTTGTTTTTCATGTTATCCTCTCAGAATTATTTGTAATTAGATATTAATCCCACAGAACATTCCCTGCAATAACGAAATTAAAAATTGTCAGAACATAAATCTTTATAAAATCGGTTTCAAATAAGGTCGGAAAGATTTGCAAAGTCCTCAAGTGTAAATGTTTCTGCGCGGGCTGTTTCATTAAGCCCGGCTTCTTTGAGCGCCTTGCGTACGGTATCTTTCGGCAGACCGAGAGACGAGGACAGGCAGTTCAGAGCCGTTTTTCTGCGCTGGGAAAACGCCGCTTTTATGATTTCGAAAAAATGCTTTGTATCTCCGGGAGCAACTGCAGGTGCTTTTCTTACCTTAAGTTTTATAACAGCGCTGTCCACCTTCGGCTGAGGCATAAAGCTGCCGCGGCCTACGTCAAACAGCTTTTGAGCCTCGGCATAGTACTGCGCGGCAACGCTCAAAGCTGTACATTCCCGCGTTCCCGCTTCAGCTGTCAGCCTCTGTGCCGCTTCCTTTTGCACCATGACCACAATCTCGCTGATCGGCAGATCGCTTTCGATTAACTTCATTATAACAGGTGAGGTGATGTAATATGGCAGATTCGCGCAAACCTTTATATCTTTCATGGAACCAAAATGCTCGCTGATGATTGTGTTAAGGTCAAGCTTGAGAACATCGCCGTAAACAAGTTCAAAATTGCTGAATTCCGCCAGAGTCTCATCCAATATGGGAAGAAGGCGCTTGTCAAACTCAATGGAAACCACCTTTCCGGCAGATTTGCAAAGCTCTTTTGTCAGTACGCCTATTCCGGGCCCGATCTCCAGCACACCTGTATCGCGATCCGCATGGAGACAGCGCACCATTTCAGGGCAGACGCGTTCGTCAATTATAAAATTTTGCCCAAGCGCTTTTGAAAAATGAAAGCCGTGCCTGTTGAGCAGTCTTGCTATTTCCGCATAACTGCATAAATTCATGCGTTTCGCCCCTTTTTGAACTTCCGAACAGCCTGTAAGGATATCAATATCCGTTTTACATAGTATTTATGCCATATTTTAGCACATTAATAATTATTTTACAACATCAAACTTGATTTTGAATATTTATAGTGCTAAAATACTTTTGCCGTTTTCGGCAGTTAGAACAGTTTGTAGTTTCACAGCCGAGGAAAAGGATTTCATTACTTGACCCGGCTTGATTTTTAATATCTGAGGTGGCTGTGCTATGGTTAAAAAGCTTTCAAAATATATGAGCGGTCTTTGGCATTTCGCGCTGATCAGCGCGCTCGGCATGATAATTGAAGCCATATGTGAGCTGTCACTTCCGTCGATCGCAAATCATATCTATAATCTGGTAAGTACCGCTTCTTCCCCGGAAGCAGTCAGAAACGAAGTTATAAAATACGGCATCGGAATGTTTGCGCTTGCTGTTATCGGATTGAGCGGAGGCTTGGCAACGATGAAGACCTCCTCAATTTGCAGCCAGGATTTTGCGTACAGACTCAGAAATGATGTGTATAAGAAAATAAGCACTTTTTCTTTTAAAAATATAGATGAATTTTCAACCGCTTCGCTTACAACGAGGCTTACCAATGATATAACTATGCTGCAGATGGTTATCATGATGGCGCTCAGAATATTGGTCAGAGGACCGGCGCTTCTTGTTGTTTCCGCAGCTTTTGCAGTTTCCATCAACGCTCGTATGAGTATGCTTTTGCTGTTTATTCTGCCTGTTTTGATCGTGGTGGTTGTGTGCGTTTTGAAATTCGGTTTTCCGATGTTTCAGAAAATGCAGAAAAAGATAGATAATGTCAACCGGGTCGTTCAGGAAAATCTAATTGGTATAAGAGTAGTGAAAGCGTTTGTGCGCGAGGATCACGAAAAGGATAAATTCAAAACGGTTTCGGATGATCTTGCCGCGCAGGGTGCAAAAGCGTCAGGGCTTGTGGTAACGGTTATGCCGATCATGATGTTCGTTCTCAACGCTGTTGTGGTCTATGTTTATTACAGAGGCGGGATCGACGCCAGCAACGGCGTTATGGATGTAGGCCAGATCTCCGTGTTTGCCTCTTATATCGTTCAGGTGCTTATGAATCTCATGATGATCTCCATGATGCTGCTTCAGCTTGCAAGAGGCAAAGCCTGCGGCGACCGTGTTGTTGAGGTGCTTGACACCGACGTTGATATCAAAGACGCAGACAATGCTTATATACCTGATAAAGTTTCCGCAAAAGGAAAAGTTGAATTCAGAAATGTGTGCTTCAAGTACAGCACTTCCGATTCCGGCGATAATATCCTTAACAATATAACCTTTACGGCGCAGCCGGGTCAGATTATCGGCATTGTGGGCGGTACCGGCTGCGGTAAATCCAGTCTTGTGAACCTCATTCCGCGTCTTTATGATGTCACTTCCGGCGAGGTGCTTATAGACGATGTTGATGTTCGGAATTATGATATCAAGGCGCTCAGAGATATGATAGGCGTGGTGCTGCAGAAAAATGTTCTGTTCAGCGGAACGATCAGGGATAATATACGCTGGGGCAAGGCAGACGCCACGGATGATGAAATTGAAAAGGCGTGCAGATCCGCGCAGGCTCATGATTTTGTTCTGAGACAGCCGAACGGATATGATACGGATCTTGCACAGGGCGGTCTTAATCTCTCGGGCGGTCAGAAACAACGTTTGTGTATTGCAAGGGCAATGATAAAGCATCCTACGATCCTGATACTCGACGACTCCACTTCCGCTGTTGATACGGCTACGGAGGCAAAGATAAGAGACAGCTTTTATACTGAGCTGAAAGATACAACGGTCTTCATTATTGCTCAGCGTGTTTCCTCCGTCAAGGACGCCGACAAGATCATAGTTTTGGACGACGGTGAAATAAAAGGTGTGGGAACCCACGACGATCTGCTGGAATCTAATCAGATATATCAGGAGATCTACCAAACCCAGCAGAAGGGAGTGCGCGAATAATGGCGGGACCGATGCATAACGGACACGGCTACGCAAAGCCGAAAAATGCCAAAAAAACCTTTGGCAGAATATTGGGATATATGGGAAAAAGCAAAGTTTTCCTGATTGTTGTTTTTCTTTCGCTCATTTTGAGCACCGTGTGCCAGATCGGCGCATCCTATTGGCTCAAACCTATTCTGAATGACATTGAAACTTCCGTTATTGCCGGCGACTTTATGACAGTTGGCATCAGAAATCTTGTTAAAAATCTGATTATTGTCGGCGCGCTTTATGCCGGTACGGCAATTTTTTCGTTTGTTCAGAGCCGTGTTATGGTAACGATAGCGTATAAAACTACAAATCTTATCAGAAAAGAATTGTTTAATCATATGCAGTCACTGCCGTTGCGGTATTTTGACAGCAAGACCCATGGCGAGATCATGAGCCGCTTCACCAATGATGTTGACAATGTGCAGATGATGCTTGAGCAGTCTATGGTGCAGCTTGTTGCATCGGCCTTCACCTTTATAGGTATTGTTGCGATGATGCTGTATTTGAGCCCTCTGCTTTTTGCAATTGCTCTGATCTTTCTTGTAATCATGATAGCAGCCGTAACAAAGATCGGTAAACAGTCCAGAAAGTATTTCCGCGAACAGCAAAAAGAGCTTGGTATTATGAACGGAAATATTGAGGAGACGGTTGAGGGGCTTAAAGTGGTTAAGGTCTTCAATCATGAGGAAAAGATCGTTGATGAATTTGAAGCGTGCAACAATAATTTCAGGAAGGCTGCTACGAATGCAAACTTTTATGCCGGTGTTATGGGACCGAGCTCAACAGGCATAAATAACGCAAGCTACGCAACCATCGCTCTTGCAGGCGGACTGATGACGCTTGTTTCGGGTTTTGATATAGGCACGTATTTCACATTTCTCAGTTATTCACGCCAGTTCACGCAGCCGATCAATCAGATTGCAAACCAGATGAACACGATTTTCTCTGCGCTTGCGGGTGCCGAACGCGTATTCGAAATCATGGATATGCAGCCCGAAACGGACGAGGGTACCGTGACAATTACGGAGAAAAACGAAAACGGCGAAAGAAAATGGTACTGGAACGATGCCGGAAAGCTTACCCCCGTTGAGGGAAACGTGGTGTTTACCGATGTGAATTTTTCGTATGTTCCGGAAAAACCTGTGCTTAAAAATATTTCTCTATACGCAAAACATGGGCAGAAGATTGCCTTCGTAGGTTCGACCGGCGCCGGCAAAACGACTATAACCAATCTGATTAACAGATTCTATGATATTCAGGACGGAACGATAACTTATGACGGTATAGATATCAAACGCATCAAGAAGGATGATCTGAGAAGATCCCTTTCGATCGTGCTTCAGGATACGCATCTGTTTACGGGCACGGTTATGGATAATATCAGATACGGCAGGCTTGAAGCCACGGACGAAGAATGTATCGCCGCAGCGAAGCTTGCTTCGGCCCATTCCTTCATCAGGCGTCTGCCGGATGGCTATAACACAATGATCTCAGGCGACGGAGATAATCTGTCTCAGGGTCAGCGGCAGCTCCTTGCCATTGCAAGGGCGGCTGTGGCAAGACCTGTAGTCCTCATTCTTGATGAGGCCACCTCTTCGGTTGATACCAGAACGGAACTCCATATCGAACATGGCATGGACAGGCTTATGCAGGGAAGAACGGTGTTCGTTATAGCGCACAGACTTTCTACAGTAAGAAATTCAAATGCCATTATGGTTCTTGAACACGGAAAAATAATAGAACGCGGCGATCATGAAGCCTTGCTTGAAAACAAAGGCAGATACTATGAGCTGTGCACAGGGAAAGCAAAGCTGAGCTGACAAGCGTATTATTTTAAAATATTTAACAATTTTTGATTAAGCTCTTTACAAATCAAGGATTAAATGATATAATTCAACTGTATTATTCATAAGCCAATGTTATATCTTAAAGTTTTTGAGGTGTTATTATGAAGAAATTAGTGTCAGTAATCATTTCGATCATTGCGGCTGTTTCTGTTTGCATGGCGTTCGCTGTTCCGGCTTCCGCTGCTATCAATGTTTACAGTCCAGCCGGTGTTGCAATCATGCATTCGGCTAATGATCCTCTCGTAAACGGAGCTCCTTCAACACAGGTCAGCGGTGCGCAGCAGAGCGCAGGCTCTAATGTGCTTGTATTCACATATTCAGGCAGCGGCGATCTTACCGGCTGGAATCTCATAGACAGCACAGGCAAGGAAATCGACTTCAAGCTTGTCAGTGATGCATGCAGAATCGTAAGCCAGGAAGGCAATACGCTTATTATTGAAGTGCTTGACTGGGACGCTTTTGAATCTCCCGACGGCTATACGGTAAACGCTGTTGTAAAAACAGACGGCACAACGGCACCCGGCGGTGAAACAACAACTGTTAACAAAGATGATTCTTCCACTTCGCCGAGCACGGGCGTAGTTTCAGTTGCGTTCGCTGCAATCGGAGCAGCAGGTGCAGGTGCTGCAATTCTTGCTCTTTCTAAAAAGAAGGACGCTGAATAATTCCAAAATATATTGTTAAGAAAACCTGTTCCATTTTGGTAACAGGTTTTTTTATTAATACAGGGTTCATTAAATTTTTTGTATTGCGGTGTTTTTAATGAATGAAACGAATGATTTGAAAAAAAGAAAAGAAAAAAAAAGGGTTGTTTTGCTCGTTATTGCGATAGTTGTTTTTATATGCGCCTGTGTTTATATAGGCTTTTATATCTACAACTTAAATATGGCGGAAAAAGAATCTGATTTTACCACAACGCCGCAGACCACCGGCGCACAGGCGGAAGATCTTGCGGATAATCCCGTTGATTTTGATTCATTACAGGATCAAAATGAAGAGATTTATGCTTGGATCAAAATAGAGGATACCGATGTGGACTATCCTATTGTTCAAAGCGCAAATGATGATGATTTTTATCTTCGGCACAGCGCATATGACAAGTCTTGGTTAGCGAGCGGAGCTATTTATACCCAAGGCATGAACAGCAAAGATTTTTCGGATCCGATAACCGTAATATACGGCCACAACGGATACAGGGAAACGATGTTCACCACGCTTCATCGTTTTGAAGATCCGGATTTCTTTAATTCACATGAATATTTTTATATTTATTTGCCGGGACGAAAACTGACTTATCAGGTGGTGTCTGCTTTTAAATATGATGACCGCCATATAATGAATTCATTTAATTTTGCCGTTCCTGAAGATCTGGCGTCATTTCAGGATACAATACTGAATCCAAATTCGGCTCTTAAAAATGTAAGAACAGAGTTGGATACTCAAATCAATGAAAACAGCAAGATAGTGGTGCTTTCAACCTGTATCACAAATCAGAAAAGCAATCGTTATCTTGTTTGCGGAGTGTTAGTAAAAGATGAGAAAACCAATTGATCCTAATCTTAACGGCGGCGAGGATTTCCTTTTTGCCGATAATCAAATAAAAATAAACGAGCAGTCTGTAAATGAAGAAAGCGGCACGGATAAACCTGCTTTTTCCGTGAATGAAAAACAGGTTTCGGAATCGCAGCTTTTTGAGCATCATCACCATCACCACAGCTCGCATCATTCCGAAAGCAGCCACAGTCATCACGGTTCATCCCATAGGCACCATAGGTCTCACAGACACAGGAAAAAGAAAAATCTGCCGCTTATAGTCAGAATCCTGATCATAATCATCGCAATCATTTTTGCGGCTGTTGCAATCATCGGCGGAACATACATTTACCTGAGAGAAACAGGCCATAACTCACTTGTATCCGTACCTGCAAATCCCAAATATGAGGAAACGATTGAATATAACGGTCATACATATGTTTACGACAGCAATAAAGTCGCGTTTGCGTTTATAGGTGTGGACAAAGAAAGCATAGCGGCTGACGAGGACGCACTGATCGGTAATTCAGGGCAGGCGGATACGGATATAGTCGGCGTGATAGACACGAATACCGGCGAGGTGAGCATCATTACTATCCCCAGAGATACTATGGTGGATATTGATCTGTATTCTGTTTCAGGTCAGTTTGTCAGAACCCAGAATATGCAGCTTTGTCTAGCTTATGCATATGGCGACGGGGGCGAGTCCTCCTGCAAAAATGTTACTGCGGCAATAAGCAGAATTCTCGGAAATGTGCCGGTCGAAAAGTATTTTGCGCTTGATCTGGGCGGAATCGCTCCGCTGAATGATGCCGTCGGCGGCGTCACGGTTACTTCACTTTATGATTTCCCGAGCGAGGGTGTGTATAAGGGTGATACTGTTACTATAAAAGGCGACTTTGCTGAAACGTATGTAAGGCAGAGAAATATGGACAGTATTGACGCGTCCCTTAACCGAACAGAACGGCAGACGCAGTATATCAAGGCGTATGCGGAACAGTTGAGAATGGCGGTCATGGATGATTTTTCCGTTATATCTCATCTCTATAATACGGCGATGGAATACAGCCAGACCAACATTTCGCTCAACGATGTAACATATCTTGCGTCGGTCGTGCTCTCGCACGGTATATCGGATTATACGCAGTATACACTTGAGGGAGAAATGCGCGCGTCTGAATCTGCAACCGAAGATGTGTTCGCCGAATACTATCTTGATGAAGATTCGGTGATGGAAGTGGTAGTAAACTGCTTTTATGAGCAGGTGAATTAATATTAAAGGAGAACACCATGAACAAAGAGTTAAAACGCGAGCTTGAAATATATGCCGCGCAGATAAGACGCGGTATTATCGAAGGCACATATAACGCCAAAGCCGGTCATCCGGGTGGAAGCCTTTCAGCGGCAGACGTAATTGCTTATCTGTATGGAAGCCAGATGAAATATAATGTTAAGGATCCCAAAGACCCCAACAGAGACAGATTCGTTCTTTCAAAAGGTCATGCTGCTCCGGCGCTTTACAGCGCGCTGGCTTATAAGGGCTTTTTCCCCGTTGAGGATCTGAAAACGCTGAGACATATTGATTCTTATCTTCAGGGGCATCCCAATATGAATACCGTTCCGGGTATCGATATGAGCACAGGCTCGCTGGGTCAGGGCATAAGCGCTGCCTGCGGAATGGCAAAAGGCGCAAAAATGCTTGGAAAAGATATTAAAGTCTACACACTTCTCGGAGACGGTGAAATTGAAGAGGGTCAGGTGTGGGAAGCTATGATGTTTGCCGCTCAGTATCACCTTGACAATTTGTGTGTTATGATTGATGTCAACGGGCTTCAGATCGACGGCGCCTGCGAGGATGTTATGAGCGCTGAGCCGATAGACGAAAAGGTTCGTGCGTTCGGTTTTGACTGTATTGTGATTAACGGAAATGATTTTGACGATCTTGAAAAAGCTTTCTGCGAATTTGAGAAAAGCGATAAGCCTTTTGCGATCGTTATGAAAACCGTTAAAGGGCTTGGTGTTTCTTATATGGAAAATGCTGTTGACTGGCACGGAAAAGCTCCGAATCAGCAGGAGTACGAGATAGCAGTAAAAGAGCTGGATAAAAAGCTTGCGGAATTGGAGGCGTAATTATGGCAGATGTAAAGTGTATAGCAACCCGAGAGAGCTACGGCAGCGCGCTCAAAGAGCTTGCCGAAAACGGCGCTGATAATATTGTTGTGCTTGATGCGGATCTTTCCGCCGCTACAAAAACCGCCATATTCAAAAAGGCTTTTCCCGAGCGCCATATAAACTGCGGTATTGCCGAGTCAAACATGATGTGTGTTGCCGCAGGTCTCAGCACAATGGGGTTTGTGCCTTTTGCGTCCAGCTTTGCGATGTTCGCGGCAGGCAGAGCCTTTGAGCAGATCAGAAATTCGATCGGTTATCCGCATTTGAATGTTAAAATAGGCGCCACCCACGCAGGTATCTCGGTGGGCGAGGACGGCGCTTCGCATCAGTGCTGTGAGGATTTTGCTCTTATGCGTTCCATTCCCGGTATGGTCGTTATCTGCCCGGCGGATGATGTTGAGGCAAGGCAGGCTGTTAAAGCCGCATATAAATATGACGGTCCTGTTTATCTTAGATTCGGAAGGCTTGCCGTTCCTGTTTTCCACAGCGAGGATTATAAATTTGAGATCGGAAAAGGTGAGCTGGTCAAAGAGGGCAGCGATGTAACTATAATTGCCAACGGTCTGATGGTTGCCGAAGCGATTGAGGCAGGTAAGCAGCTTGAGAAAGACGGCATAAACGCGGAGATCATAAATATCGCAACGATCAAGCCGCTTGATAAAGAGCTGGTTGCCGCTTCCGCAAGAAAAACGGGCAAGGTTATAACCGTTGAAGAGCATAATATTGTGGGAGGGCTTGGAGAGGCTGTCTGTTCCGCTCTGAGCGAGGAATATCCTGTTCCCGTAAAAAGAATAGGCATCAACGATGAATTCGGCCACAGCGGTCCTGCAAAAGATCTTCTGAAACAGTTTGGCTTGAGTGCCGAGAATATCGTTAAGGTTGCAAAAGAGTTTTTAAAATAACTATTTTATAAATGTCCGCTCGTTTCGAGCGGCATTTTTATGAATACTGATAGTATTCTTTCTTGCATTTCAACTTGATTTAACAAAGCGAACAGAAATTTGACATACGCATAAAAATATTGCTTATTTTTGACAGATTATAAATCGTTTCTTTATATGGATATTTCAAAATATATCCATAATGGATCAGGAGATGATTTATATGAAAAGGACATTGAGCAATATTTTGATTTGTTTGATTTCTTTGCTGAGCATAGCAGGCGGCGCAATGCTTTTTGCGAGCCGTATGCCGGAGAATATGATCTGGGATACGGCAGGCACAGTGCTGGTGTTGACAGGCGCTGCGGCAATGGCTTCAAAAATAATCAGTGTTGTAAATGAAAGAAAGGGTAAAAAAACAGTATGAAACAAAAAATAAAAGCGTTTACTGATAAACACGCGGAGATCTGGAAATTTATAAAATTCACGTTTACGGGCGCAAGCACATCGGTGCTGGAGCTTGCGGTTTTCATGTTTCTTCAGTATGTAGTGTTCAGATCCCTGAATGAAGTGCCTGTAACAGATAATCCCGTGTTGGCGTTTTTGGGAATAGAGTATCAGGGTTATCTGTGGTCATACGCCATTTCGGCAACGATCGGATACGCGGCAGCTTATGTTATGAACAGAAAGCTGACCTTTCAGGCGGACGCGAATCCCGTGCTTTCAACAGTGATTTACGCGGTGATGGTCGTTTGCACGATCGCTTTCAATACATGGTTCGGGGCATTCCTCGGCACACTTGTTACAAACAGCGGATATAATAATGTATTTGTTGAAATGCTTACCAAAATCGTGGTTATGACTGTTCCCACCCTGTGGACCTATCCTTTAAACAGATTCGTGATTCACAGAAAGAAAAAACAGAAAAATGAAGTTAAAATGGCTTAAAACCTTTGCAGGCAAACATGCCGAACTCTGGAAATTTATAAAGTTCAATATCACCGTTATCATCACCTCAGCACTGGATATCTGCGTTTATATGGTGCTGTTGTATTATGTGTTTGCGCCGCTGAATACGCAGCCGCTGCCGGAAAGCGAGCTGCTGTCTTTTTTAGGCATTCGATATAAGGGCTATCTGTTTTCCTATCTTATATCAACAACTGCAGGATATGTTGCAGCTTATATCATGAACAGAAAGCTCACTTTTCATTCGGATGTCAATCCGGTATACAGTTCCGTGCTGTATTTTTTGCTTGCGCTTGTCAACATTCTGGTCAGTTCATGGCTGGGCAGCATAGCGGGCACTTTTATGACGAAATATTCGCTTTCAAATCCGATAACGGAAATACTTTCAAAATTTATCATAATCAATATCCCCACGATATGGACATATCCTCTTGAAAGGTATATCATTCAAATCAAGCGGGGAAAACGCAGGAGAATTTCAAATGATAATAGCAACTGACCTGGACGGAACGCTGCTCTCGAGTGACACAACTGTGAGCAGGGAAAATCTGGAGGCTCTGAAAAGGCTTTATCAAAACGGAGTGCGCACCGTGATAGCTACGGGGCGTACTTTTTATGAGATACCGCCGGAGCTTACGGAATGTGAATACATAGATTATTTTATTTATTCTAACGGAGCGGCGATCTATAAAAGGGGCGAAGGCGTGATCTTTTCCTCGCTTCTTTCGCATGAATGCACAGCGGGTGTTTATAAGCTCCTGAATACGGCAGAAACTTTTATCGAGTTCTATACAAGCGGGATTCCTGTTGTTGACAAAGATAAGTTTCATGAAAACGGCTTTGCATACTACCGTATAGACCCCGAATTTCTTCCCGAAATGCGAAGAAGCCGCAGGGGTGTTGAAAACTTTGCTTCCCTGATTGAAGATAAGGCATTTCAGGTGGAAATGTTTGATGTGTTTTTCAGAAACATGCAAGAAAGAACGGAATGTTTTAAGCGTATAAAAACACTTTTCCCGGAGCTTGAAATAACCACTTCCATGACGAATAATCTTGAAATCATGAACAAGGGCATTCATAAAGGCTCAGGTCTTGAGAAGCTTTGTGAGGCAGAGGGTTTTGCGCTCAGTGATATTGTGGCACTTGGGGACAGCAGAAACGATCTGAGCCTTTTTAAGGCGGCAGGTCGCAGCTTTGCCGTTTCAAACGCCTGTGAGGAACTCAAAAGAATCAGCAACGGCATTATATGCTCAAATGACGAGCATGTGATGTGCTATATGGAAAAATTTGTTGAAGAGAGTGTTTTGGCATGAATTGTATTCACTTTTTAAATACAGGAGCTTCAGACTGTATCATTTTGGAAAGCGACGGGCATTTCGCCATGGTCGATGCGGCGGAGGACACGGAATATCCGCCGGATAAGCCCGCGTTGAAATATCGCGGCTATGAAGAGGAGATATGTGCATATCTGCATAAAAACTGCTCTGATGAAAACGGAATCGTGACTCTTGATTTTGTGCTCGGAACGCATGCGCACTCAGATCATATCGGCGGTTTTGACACAGTTATCCATGACGATAGAGTCGTGGTCAAAAAAGCGTTTTTGAAACCGTATGTTGAAAGCGGGATCAATCTGTTTGAACGGACCCAGTGGGATAATAAAGAGGTTTACAATCAAATGAGAGACGCTCTCATAAATAAGAATGTTCCGATCTACACGGATTTTGACGGCTATTCTTTTAAGATGGGCGTATTTCAGATCACCTTTTTTAACGGGTCTTATGTGCACAGATGGCGTCCAACAGGCGAAAACGAAAATTCCGTTGTCACGCTTGTTGAAGCGTTCGGCAAACGGGCGCTCCTATCGGGTGATATGAACTGGAAATGCGGCGGCGAAAAAAAGATCTCAAAAGCCGTGGGAAAGGTTGATCTTCTGAAGGTCGGACATCACGGTTATGATTTTTCCACATCCGCGATCTGGCTTAAAACGCTTGATCCTGATATCGCTGTTCTTCCCAACAAGGAGAAGCAGATGCATAAAAGCGTTGCGGCAAGAATAAAGAAATACAGCAAGGCGAAATTATATGCAACTGTGGACAACAACGGCGTCAAAACGATTTTCAGCGAAAAAGGCATAGATATAAAAACGGATATAATGTAAAGAAAACGCCGCGGAAAGGATAAATTTGTTTTTTTCGCGGCGTTGTTATATACTTTGTATGGAGAGTGACTATATGAAAAAGGTAAAGATAACTGTTTTAAAGACGACTCTTGATAAGGAGCTTGCAGCCGAATACGGCGCCGAAGGGCTTACCGCCTGCCCGATGCTGCAGGTCGGTCAGGTTTTTTATGCGGATTACGCAAAGCCCGAAGGCTTTTGTGATGAGGCTTGGAAAGCGATATACCAATATGTTTTCGCTCTCGCTCATGGCGCCGGAAAGGATGTTTTTTATTACGGCGACTGGATCAGAAAACCCGGCGTTGCCATATGCAGCTGTAACGACGGTCTGCGTCCCGTGATCTTTAAGCTTGAGAGTACGGATGAAGAGTCCGAGATCGATTATACTCCGATAAGGTGAAAAAAGGCGAAGCCAAAATGAAGGCTTCGCTCTTTTTATGTACCTATTATTCAAGATAAAGCTGCACTTTTCCGCTCGCAAGTGTTTTTTTCAGGTCTATAACTCTTTGATTTTCAGAACCGCGGAATTTTAGAGAGATGTTTTTTAATTCCTTTTCAAATCTGCCGTCCACAAGAATATCAATATATTTCAGCATTTCCTGAGCCGTTTCGGTGCAGGCGCGGCTTTTTTCTTTCCCGGTGATTTGCTCCAGCGTAAAGCCGCTGTAGCACCACACAGTCTTCATGGGGCAGCGCTTTTTGAAATCTTTTAAAAGCTCAAGCATTCCCTCCTGATTTTCGGGCTCGAAAGGCTCTCCGCCGAGCAGGGAAAGCCCCGAGATCCATGGCGGTTCACAGGAAGAAATTATGAAATCCTTCGTTTCTGCGCTCCATTTTTTTCCATAGTCGAAATCCCATGCGATTTCGTTGAAGCATTCCGGGCAGTGGTGGCGGCAACCCGAAACAAAAACGGAAGTCCTTACACCCTCTCCGTTTGCGATATCATTTGTTTTTATTTCTGCAATATTCATAGTAAAATAAAAGGGAGCGAACGAAAATCCGCCGCGCTCCCTCTCCTTCTTTATATATTTATGTTATTACAGGTGAAGAACCCGGTCTCTAATTTCCTGCGTTCTGCCCTGATTCCAGAACTGCGTGCCGATATATCCGCAGGTGCGGCGGGCAACATTCATTTTGCTCTGGTCCTCATTGCCGCAGTTGGGGCAGCGCCATTCAAGCTTTCCGTTTTCTTCAACGATCTTGATCTCGCCGTCATATCCGCATACCTGGCAGTAGTCGCTCTTTGTGTTCAGCTCAGCATACATAATGTGGTTATATATATACTGCATAACAGAAAGTACGGCCGGAATATTATTCTGCATATTCGGAACCTCAACATAGCTGATGGCTCCGCCGGGCGAAAGCTTCTGGAACTCAGCTTCAAATTCAAGCTTCTTGAACGCGTCTATCGGCTCTGAAACGTGAACGTGATAGCTGTTTGTTATGTAATTCTTGTCTGTTACGCCGGGGATCTTGCCGAAACGCTTCTGAAGGCACTTCGCGAATTTGTACGTTGTTGATTCAAGCGGTGTGCCGTACACGGAAAAGTCAATGTTTTCTTTCTCTTTCCAAGTCTTGCAGGCGTCATTGAGCTTCTGCATAACCGAAAGGGCAAAATCTTTTGCATCAGGGTCGGTATGGCTCTTCCCGGTCATATATTTAACACATTCATAAAGACCGGCATAACCGAGCGAAATCGTGGAATATCCTCCGAAGAGAAGCTTGTCAATGGTCTCACCCTTCTTGAGACGCGCAAGAGCGCCGTACTGCCAAAGGATGGGCGCAACATCGCTGGGCGTGCCGAGAAGTCTGTTGTGACGGCACATGAGGGCGCGGTAGCAGAGATCCAGTCTCTCATCGAATATCTTCCAGAATTTTGTCATATCCCCGCCGGAGGAGCAGGCAATATCAACAAGATTGATTGTAACAACACCCTGATTGAATCTGCCGTAATATTTCGGCTTATTGGTTTTGGGATCAACATAAGGAGTAAGGAAGGAACGGCAGCCCATGCAGGTATAAACATTTCCGTTTCCGTTTTTGTCGATCTTCAGCTCGCGCATTTTCTTTGCGGAAATGTAATCGGGCACCATTCTCTTTGCCGTGCACTTTGCGGCAAGGCAGGTAACATCCCAGTATTTTGAACCTTCAGTAATATTATCCTCGTCAAGCACATAGATCAGCTTCGGGAACGCGGGAGTGATCCATACGCCGCTCTCGTTCTTCACGCCCTGTATCCTCTGGCGCAGCACCTCTTCAATGATGAGTTTAAGGTCGTCTCTTGTCTGACCTTCCGGCACTTCGTCAAGATACATAAATACGGTAACGAACGGAGCCTGACCGTTGGTTGTCATAAGGGTTATAACTTGATACTGTATCGTCTGAACACCGCGCTTTATCTCGTTTTTGACGCGCAGCTCGGTGATCTTGTTAATTTCTTCATCGGTAGGCTCGATGCCCGCCTCTTCAAGTTCGGCTCTTACGTCTTTTCTGAATTTCTGTCTGCTGAGATCAACAAACGGAGCGAGATGCGCAAGGCTTATGCTCTGACCGCCGTACTGGCTTGAAGCGATCTGTGCAATGATCTGTGTTGCGATATTGCAGGCAGTGGAAAAGGTATGCGGCTTTTCAATCATAGTTCCGCTGATAACCGTGCCGTTCTGCAGCATATCCTCAAGATTAACAAGATCGCAGTTGTGCATATGCTGTGCAAAGTAATCCGCGTCATGGAAATGGATGAGTCCGTTTTCATGCGCTTCAACGATATCCTGCGGCAGAAGGATCCTCTTTGTAAGGTCCTTTGATACCTCGCCGGCCATATAATCGCGCTGAACGCTGTTTACAGTCGGGTTTTTATTCGAGTTCTCCTGCTTTACCTCTTCATTGTTGCACTCGATAAGAGTCAGTATCTGTTCGTCCGTTGTGTTGGACTTTCTGATAAGCGAGCGGTTATAGCGGTATTTAACATATCGCTTCGCAACCTCGAACGCCCCCTGAGCCATGATCTGATTCTCAACAATGTCCTGAATTTCTTCAACGGAAAGAGCCCTTGCCGCTTTCATGATTTTGAATTCAACATATTCGGCTATATCCCTTATCTGGGAGGCGGTAAGCTCCTCTTTTTCGCATGCCGCGTTCGCCTTTGTTACGGCGTTAATGATCTTCGTCAGGTCAAATTCGGCTTCCGATCCGTTTCTTTTGATAATCTTCATTGCACTCACCTCCGAAATTTGTTACAATATTACAGCAAATATTACAAAATCGTTACATCAACTGTATGTCGCTTTTACATCATACCAAAATACGGTATGCTTGTCAATAGAAATTCACAAAAAATCACAAGATATAGTAGATTTTTTTGAAAAACGCAAAAAAATAAACGATATGTAGATTTTGCTTTTTCTCGCGGAAAATGCTGATTTTTGGCTTGCAGCCGCAAGATTTTCCGAAAACGAATGCAATTTTAAGCCGGAAAAGTTACAATTTGCAAGTACAAAAAGTATAAACAGGTTTTCATGTTTTTCGCATATATGGGCAAGCGTGCTGTTTGTTATATTTTGTTGCTCCGATTTGTTGACAAATTGTGACCGAGGCATTATAATATGTTTAACTTAATAAGTCAGGGGTGCTGAAAGGCTGAGATTATACCCTTCGACCCGTTCGTTAGCACGAACGGCGGAGACTGAATTGATGCAATGATATTGCGCCCCCGTTCTGCCTGAACGGGGCTTTTCTTTTGGCTTGTTGAGAATTTTTATTGAAAGGAAGTTTTACAGATGAAAGCAAGTGTGGCAATTCAGGTTTTGCCCAAGACGGACAGTGAGGAGGAGCTCATCAGAATAGTCGATGAGGTAATCGCTTACATAAAGAGCAGCGGTCTTAACTGTTCTGTGGGTCCTTTTGAAACCACGATTGAGGGAGAAAGCTACGATCAGCTTATGGAGATCGTTGCAAACTGCCAGAAAGTGGCGATAAAAGCCGGCTGCCCAAGCGTAAGCGCCTATGTAAAAGTGGTTTATAACCCTGAAGGCGAGGTATTGACGATTGATAAAAAAGTTACAAAGCATCACCAATAAGGCAGCGCCGTTTTTGGCTCTGGCGGTTATTGTATTCATTTGGTATCTTTGCAACAGCTTTGAAGTCGTTCCGGCATATATGCTGCCGTCGCCGCAGGATGTTGTTATGGCGTTCATCAATAATTTTGACGTTATGATGGAGCAGGCGGCTGTTACGCTTCAGGAGGCTGTATACGGTCTTGCGATAGGAATCTGCATTGCGTTCGTTGTTTCTGCTCTTATGGACAGATTTTCGTTTCTGCATAAGGCGATATATCCGATTCTTGTTGTGACGCAAACCATTCCGACTATCGCCATCGCGCCGCTTCTGGTGCTGTGGATGGGATTCGGGATGGCGCCTAAGATCACTTTGGTAGTTATAACAACGTTTTTCCCGATTTCGATAGGTTTGCTGGACGGCTTTGAGTCAGCAGACAAAGATGAAATCAATATGATGCGCTCCATGGGTGCCAGCAATCTGCAGGTCTTCAGACATATCAAGCTGCCTTCCGCAACCGGCTCTTTCTTTTCCGGTCTGAGGATCTCGGCTTCGTATGCCATTGTCGGAGCCGTTATTTCCGAATGGCTCGGAGGCTTTGAAGGCCTTGGCGTATATATGACGCGGGTTAAAAAAGCATATGCGTTTGATAAAATGTTTGCAGTGATCGTTTTTATTTCAATTATCAGCCTTGTTCTTATGGGAATCGTTTCTCTTTTGCAGAAAACGGCTATGCCATGGGAACGCAAAAATAAAAAAAGAAAAGGAAACTCATTATGAAAAAGAAGATTTTAGCGATGCTTTTGGTCTTTGCCTTTGTTTTCAGCTTTGCGGCATGCTCAAAAACATCTGAGGATAATAAGAATGACGTGCAGCAGCTTACGGATATAACCGTTTGCCTTGACTGGACGCCGAACACGAACCACACAGGCTTGTTTGTTGCGCTTAAAAACGGATATTATGAAGAAGCCGGACTGAATGTCACAATTGTTCAGCCCCCGGAAAACGGAGCGACACAGGCTTGCGCAGCCGGTCAGGCTCAGTTCGCAATCGATTTTCAGGATATTCTTGCGGCGGCTTTTGCTTCCGATACACCGCTTGGAGTAACGGCTGTTGCGGCAGTAATACAGCATAACACCTCAGGTATCATGTCGTCAAAAGGGCAGGGGATGGAACGCCCTGCCGGTTTGACGGGAAAAACCTATCTCACATGGGATTCCCCGATAGAGCTTGCAACGCTTGAAAATGTTGTCAACGCTGACGGCGGAGACTGGAGCAGAGTCAATATTGAGCCGAATACGGTTACAAATGAAGCGATGGACGTTAAGGAAAATCCCGACCATGCGATCTGGGTATATTATGCTTGGGGCGGAGTCAACGCGGAAGTAAGCAACATAGATACCGATTTCTTTTATTTAAGAGATTATAATGACGCGTTTGATTATTATACCCCCGTTATCGTTGCGAACAATGAATTTCTTGAAACACAGCCGGATACTGCAAAGGCGTTTCTTGCCGCAACGCAAAAAGGATATGCGTTTGCAATTGAAAATCCCGATGAGGCCGCGCAGATACTCATTGACAGCGATGACACAAAGTCTCTTGTGGGTTCCGAGGAGCTTGTCTACGCAAGTCAGCGGTGGATAGCAGACCAGTATATTGCCGATGCGGAAAAATGGGGATATATTGATCCTGCACGCTGGAATGCGTTTTACGCATGGCTTTATGAAAACGGGCTTGTTGAAAAGGATATCAGCAACAACGTCGGTTTTTCAAACGATTACCTGTCTTAAAAGATTGGATAAATTATAAATGGATAACATACTTGTTGTAGAAAATGTTAAAAAAAGCTTCGGCGATAAAACGGTTATTCAGAATGTGGATCTTTCACTTGCAAAAGGCGAGCTTATCTCTTTGCTCGGAGTCAGCGGCGCGGGCAAGACAACATTGTTTAACTGTATTTCGGGTATCGATACCGTTGATGAAGGTCGGATCTGTTTGTCCGGCGAGGATATCACCGGCAAGCCCGGCAAGATCAGCTATATGCTGCAGAAGGATCTGCTTTTGCCCTATAAGAAGATCATAGACAATGTTTCGCTTCCTCTGGTTCTTTCTGGAATGAAGAAAAAGGAGGCGCGCGAGACGGCAGACAGGCACTTCAGCGAATTCGGACTGGATTCAACTCAGTATTTGTATCCGTCACAGCTTTCCGGCGGAATGCGCCAGCGAGCGGCGCTTTTAAGAACATATCTGGCTTCAAACGGTGTTGCTCTTTTGGACGAACCCTTCAGCGCGCTCGATACAATCACGAAAAGTGCGATGCACAAGTGGTATCTTTCCATTATGGAGAAGATCAATCTGTCAACGATCTTCATAACGCATGATATTGATGAGGCGGTCTTGCTTTCAGACAGAATACTGATCTTATCAGGAAATCCCGGAAAAATAACGGATACTATCGTTATCAAAGAGCCTAAGCCGAGAAAAGCGGATTTTAGTTTGACTCCTGCCTTTCTCGAATATAAGAAGCAGGTTATTGCGTGCCTCGGAAATATAATTTAAAGCAACAGCGGCAGCCACGGCTGCCGCTGTTGTTTCATCATGATTTGTTTTCTGTATACGTCTTGTAAATATTCTCTCTTGGTAATATAATATAAAATATAAATTTTTCATTGGTGAGAGGGACTATGAATCATTTTTATTGTGACGGCTTGTGTGTCCGCGATGAATACGGCAGACAGCGTATTTTCCGCGGCGTCAACATCTGCCTAAAACTGAAAGATGCGAATGTAAAAGAGGCAAAAAAGAATCTGCTCAAAGAAAAACTTTTTCAAAACTTAAAAGCTTCCGGCGTGAATATTGTGCGTCTCGGGATCACATGGGCGACGCTTGAGGAACAAAAAGGGAAGTACAGCCGCGACATGGCAGAGGTGCTGTACCGCTTTGCCAAGCGCTGTGAGAAAGAAAATATCTATGTGATGCCGGATATGCATCAGGATCTGTTTTCACATTATTTTCACGGAGACGGCGCGCCCGGCTGGGCGGTAGATCCGTCAACCAAAAGCAAGAAACAGCTTGCGATATGGGCGGAAGGGTATTTTTATATGAGCGGCGTGCAGCGCGCCTTTGCCGATTTCTGGGAGAATAAGAACGGTGTTCAGGACAGATTTTTTGAATGCTGGCGGTTTCTGAAAAACGCGCTGAATGGCTGTGACAATATAATCGGCTATGATTTCTTTAATGAACCGTATCTTCAAAGCGGCGGACGGGAAGTCTTTCTGAACATATTAAGCAATGTGTCGGTTGCCGCAGGCGGCAATATTGATTTCCATTCCTGCTTTACCGGCGGAAGAGAACGGCGCGGAATGATTCTTGCCGTTCTGAAATTGCTTGGGCTGATAAAATCTCCCGCCGGTTTTTCCCGTTTGCTTGAAAAGATGAACAGCGGAGAAGAATTTGCCCGAATAGTGAGTGGCAACGAGAACATAACTGCCCGGTTCAATGAAACCTACTATCAGCCGTTTTTTGAAAGAGCCTGCCGGGAAATAGGCGGCGATCTGCGTGTTTTCGAGCACAACTATTATTCAAACCTCGGAATACCTTTCCGTATCCGAACGCCCGAAAATGCCGTTTATTCACCTCATGCTTACGACCTTTTTGTGGATTCGCCGTTGTATAATAGACATTGCAGCAATAACAGGCTGGATTTTATATTAGGCAGGATCAGGGAGAATCAGCTTAAAATGAATGTGCCCGTGATTATGGGCGAGTGGGGCGGAATCTCAAAAGGCGAAAACAGCCTCAGGCATATAGAGCATATCATGGATATTTTTGAAAGATATCAGTGGAGCAGTGTTTATTGGGGCATGAATTTTAAAAGAAACAAGCTGGTCGATGCTTTCAACAGACCGTACCCTGCCGCCGTCTGCGGAGATATTGAAGAAATCCGTACCGACAGCAAAAGAAGAAAGATACTTTTGCGTTGGACACAGCAGCAGGCTTGCAGCGATGACAGCCCTGTCAAAAACATATTCTATATACCCGGAAGAGGTTTTACCGAATACACAGGAAAACAGGGCAATAACCGCATTGAAATAAACTATTGATTCCATCAAAATCAAAAAGAGCAGAGTAAAAACGCCCGGAGTTATCCGGGCGTTTTTACGATACAATGGATTTACAAGAAGAATAATGATATTTATCAGCATTTTTTATTTCTTTTTCATTTTCTTTTTTGCTTGAGCTCTCCTAATTTCACGAAGACTTATATCTGCTTTCTGCCAATTATCTATGCTGTGAAGGATTTTATTGCTTTGCGCGATCATATCAATATTTGTTTCAATTAAGTAATTTTGATATTTTAAGTCGCTCAGCATTTCATTAAATTTTTTCATCTCTGCAGCTTTAAGATCATTCGCCTGATCTCTTTGAATTCTCGCTGTTTCATCCCGCCAGTTCGTCATAGCTTCTCTTAAGTCATATCTTGAAGTGTCCATGAATTCATAAATATACAGCAATGCCGGCAGATTGCGGTATGGACTTGGTATTATATTTTCACTATATACTTGACGTAATACGTTTTCAGTATCGGTTAAAGCGGATTCCAATGCGGCTTTTTCTGCTTCCCATTCCGGAAGTTGATTTTGTTCATAGTATAAAGTATCCTCTCGATACTTAGCTACATCAATTTCATATTGAGCACAGTTTTCTTTATAAATGATTTCAGCTTTTTCATCGGCATCTTTTTGCGCAAGAGAATTTTGTATATCTATTGATTTGCATGCTTCTATATATTCTTCCGAATTCTCAATTTTGGCTATGTTGTTTTTTTTAAAACTGGAATAAACAAATATTGCCGCAGGCCAAAATAAAATAAGCACCAAAACCAATATTATGATTTGATTTGTTTCCAGTCTTGATTTTATTTCAGGGTATTGAATAATGCTGATTTGCTTTTTGATAAGTTGTGGCTTTTCGGGTAAACAAGGTTTTTTTGGACATGTTACGTTAAGTAAATTATTTTCTTTTCTAAGTGAATCAATTTTGGTTTCTAAAAAATATGCCGCTTTGATATTTTCAAGTTCAGCTTCTCTGGTAATGCAATCTTGATTGGTGTTTTCATTCATAAATTCATTTCTCCTTTTAGAGTTTGATTAAAATGAGCGCGCTTTATTAATTCGTTTCAGATAATATTTTCAAGGTTATTCCAATCCTGATTAAAAATTTGTCTTCTTTGCTCTTTGATAATATACTTTTTTGATGTATTTGTGTTTTTCGTTATTCTGTAATACATATCAAAAAATCCGGGACCGGGCATAGGAAGAGAGGAGTGCAGTGTGTTTTTATGAACAACTAAAGCAGAAAGAAAAATACCATATTGTTCGTTTGTAATTAACGAAATTTGTTCTAAATACTGCCCGATATCTTTTCGGCTGATTTTTAACTCATTTTGCAGTTTGCTGTAACATATTACTTTTTTCTGAACAGCGCAACCTCTGAGTATATTTGCAATCGCTTTTAGCTTATAATGATGCTTCATATGATTTCCCCCAATTCAAAATATATTTAAATTATATAACAACTTTAAGTTGTTGTCAATAACTACATATAAGTGTTTTATTTGACAATCTTGAGTTGTTATCATATTTATTGGGGTGATGATTTTGCTTGCTAATTTGAAGAAGCTTCGTAAAAAATATAATATCAGTCAGCAACAACTGGCAGATGTTGTCGGCGTTAGTCAGCAATCAATCAATAAATATGAAAACCATAATATTGAGCCGGATATTGAAACATTAAAAACGATGGCGGATTTTTTTAATACTTCAATAGATTATATCGTCGGATATAAAGAAAAAAGCGAGGAAATCACCACTAAACAGGAATTACTGAGATTGTTCAGTCTTATGACCAAGGAGCAACAGGAGATCTTTATTGAACAGGGAAAAGCTTTTGTTAGATCAAATGATAAAAGAAAAAACGGATAAGATTAAGTTGATCAATGTGAAGTAAGTGATGAATATTTATGTTAATTTAACTTTTAATTATTATATAAGAAAAGAGCTATTGAGTGTAACTCAATAGCTCTTTGTTGTGGTCAAGTATTTGAATTTTTATTTCATAGCCTCTTCCACTGCAACGGCTGTTGCAACGGTTGCGCCGACCATCGGGTTGTTGCCCATACCGATAAGACCCATCATCTCAACATGAGCCGGAACGGAGGATGAACCTGCGAACTGTGCGTCGCCATGCATACGTCCCATAGAGTCTGTAAGACCGTAGGAAGCAGGACCGGCAGCCATGTTATCCGGGTGAAGCGTACGGCCTGTGCCGCCGCCTGAAGCAACGGAGAAATATTTCTTGCCGTTTTCAAGCGCCCATTTCTTGTAGGTGCCTGCAACAAGGTGCTGGAAACGGGTTGGGTTGGTTGAGTTACCGGTGATGGAAACGTCAACGCCCTCGTGCTTCATGATTGCAACGCCCTCAAGTACATCGTTTGCACCGTAGCATTTAACAGCGGCTCTTTCGCCGTCTGAAAATGCCTTTGTTTCAACGATATTAAGCTCACCTGTGTAGAAATCATAATCGGTCTTAACATAGGTGAAGCCGTTGATTCTTGAAATGATATAAGCTGCGTCCTTGCCGAGACCGTTAAGGATAACGCGAAGGGGCTCTTTGCGAACCTTGTTTGCCGTGCGGGCGATTCCGATAGCGCCTTCAGCGGCTGCGAAGCTCTCGTGACCTGCAAGGAAAGCAAAGCATTTCGTTTCCTCTGAAAGCAGACGCGCACCGAGATTTCCGTGACCGAGACCTACGTTTCTCTGCTCCGCAACAGAACCGGGAATACAGAAAGCCTGAAGACCGATACCGATCTTTTCAGCGGCTTCGGAAGCTGTTTTTACATTGCTCTTGATTGCAACTGCAGCGCCGAGCGTATATGCCCAGCTTGCGTTTTCAAAAGCGATGGGCTGAACGCCTTTAACGATAGCGTCAACATCAATGCCCTTGGAAAGGCACAGATCCCTTGCTTCTTCAAGACTTGAAAGACCGTATTCAGCAAGGCATTTTTCGATTTTGGCAATTCTTCTTTCTTTGCCTTCAAATTTTACATCATTAGCCATTTTACGTTCCTCCTGTCTTATTCTTCGCGCGGGTCTATATATTTAGCGGCGTTGTCAAATCTGCCGTAAGTGCCCATGTTTGCCTTGTAAGCCTCGTCAGGTGTTTTGCCGTGGCGGATATCCTCAAGCATCTTGCCGAGCTTAACGAATTCATAGCCAATAACTTCGCCCTCTTCGTCAAGCGCCATGCGTGTAACATAGCCCTCTGCCATTTCCATATAGCGAACGCCCTTTGCCTTTGTGGAGAACATTGTGCCGACCTGGCTTCTGAGACCTTTGCCAAGATCCTCAAGCGCTGCGCCGACAACAAGTCCGCCCTCTGAAAACGCGCTCTGTGAACGGCCGTATGCAAGTTGCTTGAAAAGCTCTCTCATAGCAACGTTGATTGCGTCGCAAACAAGGTCTGTGTTGAGACACTCAAGCAGAGTTTTGCCGGGCAGAATCTCAGCAGCCATAGCTGCGGAATGCGTCATTCCCGAGCAGCCGATTGTTTCAACAAGCGCTTCCTCAACAATGCCGTTTTTAACATTGAGGCTGAGCTTGCAGGCGCCCTGCTGAGGAGCACACCAGCCGATGCCGTGTGAAAAACCGCTTATGTCTTTGATCTCATAGGATTTAACCCATTTGCCCTCTTCCGGAATCGGAGCAGGACCGTGATGCGGACCTTTTTTAACGGTGCACATCTGTTCAACTTCTTGCGAATAAACCATTTTTACTACTCCCTCGCTTAAATTAATAATTCCAAAAATTATCAATGCTATTATAACCAATATGTTTTGAGTCTGCAAGGGAAAGCACACAAAATTTGTTATATTTTCTTATTTTTTCCCTATTGCTTGAAAGGTTTTGTGCAAATTGGTATAATAACCTCACGAAGCGTTTGCAAAATCAAAGATTTTGACTGCTTCGGAGAACATTGTATCGCCCCGTCTTCGCATATATGCGTTGGTGGGCGGTGAAAGTAAAGGAATAATTATAACAAAATATCAATGTAAAGGAAGATAAACATGAAAATAAAAAACGGTTTTGTAAAAAGAAACATCGCCGGTTCCGAGATTGTTGTTCCCGTCGGAAAAGCTGCAGCCAAATTCAACGGAATGATAACGCTCAATGAGTCAGGCGCGTTTTTTTGGGACTGCTTGATAGAGGAGACCACAAGGGATGAAGTGATCGGCAAAGTGCTGGAAGTTTATGAGGTCACGCCTGAAAAAGCAGCGCAGGATGTTGATGAATTCATAGACATGCTGCGTGAAAATGATCTGCTGGATGAATAAAAGGTCGGTTTTAGCTTATATTTTGGCTTAGAGGATACAGAATGAGCATTATATTTTGGGATTTCGACGGCACATTGGTTACATCCGGTTCCTTGTGGAGTAGCAGCGTTTTTAAGGCTCTAAATGATACCGACAGCGGGAGCGGTGTTGCTTTCAGCGATGTAAGAAAATGTATGGCAGTGGGGTTTACCTGGCATACGCCCGAAAAGGATTATACCGCTTATAAAAATGAGAAGTGGTGGGATCTTATGAATGATTATATTTACAGATCTTATCTGTCATTGGGCATAGCTGAGAAAACGGCTCGTGATGCAACTCAAAAAGTCAGAAAAATAATAAAAAACAAGGAAAATTATACGCTATATCCTGACGCTGCCGAAACTTTGCGGTTCTTAAAAATACAGGGTCATAAAAATATCATTCTGTCAAATAATTATCCCGATCTCTGCGAGGTAATAGAAATGCTGGGTATAGACAAATATTTTGACGGTTATGTTATTTCGGCAGTTGAAGGATATGACAAGCCCAGAAAAGAACTTTTCGATATCGCAAAAAGCTGCAATACAAACGATGAACCGATGTTTATGGTGGGAGATAATGTGACTGCGGATATATTAGGCGGTAACAGTGCCGGAATGACAACGGTCTATGTGCATAACGGATTTTGTAGCGAAGCCGATTATTGTATTGAAAATTTGTCTGAGCTGATAGATATAGTGGAGCGTTGAATTTAAACGGCGCGAATGGTATCATTCAAATCAAAACAAAAAGGAAATGGTTCTGTTCATTTTCGCAACAGTAAAAATCCTTGAAAAAACTGTTATTTAAGCCGCTGATGAACAGATCGTCAGCGGCTTATTTATATAGTGATTACGGATTAACCGAAATTAGGAGAAAACCTATAAAAACGGGGCAGGACGCCTTTCGGCATGTCTTGCCCCGTTTAACTGATCTGCAAAAGAAAGCTATTGTATGGTCTGTACCCACCCGATAACAGCAAGATGAAGCGGATAGTAAATATAAAAGAACCATTTCATAAACGTATTGAATTGAATGCTTTTTCCTCTCTCTCCGTTATACAGGCTGATGATGGGGATGGACAAAACAACAGCCATTTGGATCAACCCGTAAACCTCATCTAATGCGAAGAAATATACTGTTGCGTAGATCGCTGCATAGAACACCATCCAAAGCATTTGTGTTTTGAATTTACCTCTGTTCGTTCCGAAAGCCAGAATACAAAGCGCCGCAATACAGCTCCAGTCGCTGGGAAAGCTGATCAGACAAATTAAAATGATCAGCATAACTTTCAGCGTATTCCCTTTAATTTTTTCGCTGTTTGCAACCCGTAGCATAACCAGTCCCCACGCAAGAGACCACATTACACTTGTTTGGTTCAATATGTTTCCGTCATAGAAGGGTATAAACGATTTCCAATCCGTAAAATCCGTTGAAGCGAACAGATACGCAAAATGGGAGAGGATTGCAAAGGTAAACAGACGAAAGGTATACTTTCTGATATTCTTTGTATGATAATACCCCTCTGCAACGAAATAGCACATGATCGGGCAGGTCAGTCTTCCGACAATATGCATCATTATCGGAAGAAACTCTTTTGAATAACCCGGAAATGCTGCCCAGGCGATATGGTCGATCGTCATTGCAAGAATGGCGATCATCTTTATTATATTCGAGTTTAGTATTTTATGGCGCTGCATAGTATCTCCCAAATTCGGTTTGCAGGAAAATCGGTATTGAAAGCGATAACGCTTCTTTTGGTGAAGCTAAATCATACGGTTCTTACGCCGATTATGATGAAAAAGTTTAAAACATGCGTTTGGTTTTATACAAAATTTGCGTTTATGATTTTCATTGTAAGTTCTTTTGCGGGGAAATCACTGTATACAGTACCGTAATATTTTGAGTGGTCGAGCCGGTATTTTATAAATCTTGTATTTATGTATTCCGCGTTGTATTTGGGTCCTTTCAGACCGCCGGCGGTAGACAGGTAATTTATGATATATCTGCCGTCAAATCCGGCAGCTTTGTCCAGAAAAGGTATAAGGCATTCTTTCCAGCGCGGGGCGGGCTTATACTTAAATCTGTCGAGAATAATGAATTCGGCAGGTGCTCTTCCACCTGTATTCAGCGTCAGCGGTTCGGGAGAGATCGTATCCTGTTCGACCCAGCCTGAAAAATCAAGTCCCGTGTTATTTTCGTTGAATTCGTCTCTATCCGCCATTTTGCAGCGGCGGATCAGATATATCTTTCCGCGCGTCTCTTCAAGCAAAGGAACGCGGTTTTCGCAGAACCACATTTCAGGGTCTTTTGAAATATAACTAAAAAACAGATTGTCAAAACATTTTTCATTTTCCTTACCGCTGTCGTTTTTGAACTGAAAAAGAATGGTTTCACTCGGATTTTCACGCAAAAAGTCATAGCACTGATCAAGTACATAAGAAAGATCCATTTGTTTCCCGAGTTTGTTCGGCGTGCAGAATACTTTCGCAATGCCGTGCACCATTTTCAGCAGTTCACCGCTGCTTTCAACTCTTATATCAAGTGCGCGTATGCCTATCTCAAGCTGTTCTCTGATCGTAAGCTCCTGCGTTTTGCAGATGTGGGAGATCTGCACATATTTTGTTACACTGTCATGTGTGCCGGGTATGGCAAGACTCATCAGATCACGTTTTCCGTCTATATCCGCCATCCAGTTTCTAAGTTTCACACTATCCCTCTTTTCGGATTTTGATACCTATATTATATCATTATATATTCCTTTCATCAATCATTGAAAAATGTGTCTGCATTTTGTATAATAAAATTTATAAACGGAGGGACGCTATGGTTCTTTTTGAAAAACAGGGGGTTATTACTCCGGCTCAGGATAAAACGAATATATCTTTTGAATTTGAAGTGCCGCAGGGCGTTTCGGTTCTTGATATCGATTTTTCTTATTTCCCGAAAACACTTGAGGATGAGGGTTCTGCGGTGGATATCCTTTCTTCTGCGCTTGAAAAATATCTTGGTAAAGATAACGACCAAGATCCGCGTGATTTTCTGCCGGTAAAAAATCTCATCACGCTGTCTGCGGATGATCCGTCGGGCTACAGAGGGGCGGCACACAGGCAGCCGAACGAACAGCATATCGTTCTGGCAGCGGAAAGCTCCACTCCCGGCTTTTTGAACAGGGAAGTTTCTGCAGGTAAGTGGCGGGTTATGCTCAATGTTCACTGCTGTGTGTGTGATGTTCATTACAGTCTTAAGATCAGCGGAGGTGAGAGACAATGAGTTATCTTCCATGTGAACTGCACTGCCATACCGTGCATTCGGACGGTGATTTTACTCCCGTATCTCTTCAGCAGGCTGCGGCTGAAGATCATCTTTCTCTTATTGCGCTTACGGACCATAATACATACAGCGGTTTTGATGAGACAGACGAGAGTATCATACCCGTTTTGCGCGGAATAGAATGGACGACGTATTTCGGGCATATGCTTGTGCTCGGAGCAAATGATTTTGTGGACTGGCGTGACGCCGTTCCCGATACTATCGATGAAAAAATGAAAGCCGTCAGGGCTGCCGGCGGAATAGTCGGAATCGCGCATCCGTTTCAGTGCGGTTCACCGATCTGCACGGGCGGCAGATGGGAATTTAATGTGCGCGATTTCAGAAATGTTGATTATATGGAGATCTGGCACGAAGCTTTCAGCCCGGAAAACACGGAGAACGACAGAGCGCTTGAGCTTTGGACCTCACTGCTTGATGAAGGGTATCATATCGCAGCCGTTTACGGTAAGGACTGGCACAGACCGATAACGGACGGCAGGCATTACGGATGTACTTATCTTCATTTTGATAACGGGCTTGCGACGCCTCATGGCGCAGTCAAAGCAATTCGTCTCGGCAAGACGGTTGCATCGACCGGTGCTAAATTTATTTTCCGTGTGCACCGTATGGGCAAAACGTACGGCCTTGGCTCAACGATCCCCAAGGGAAATGTGACCTTCAGCTTTTTTACGGATCTGCATTCAAGGGAAAAGAACGCAGGCCAAGAACAATTGGAATACAAAACGATAAAAATTGTAACCAACGGCGGTAAAACGGTTATGGAAACAAGGGCGGACACACGTCATGAGCGCCTGAGGATTGAGAGAAACCACTGGTACCGCGCGGAGCTTTGGGGTACGGTCAACGGTGAAACAAAGATCCTTGCCGTTACAAGCCCCGTTTATTGTGAATAGTTCTGTAAAAAAATACCCGACGCTTTCATGCGCCGGGTATAAATTTTTACTGTGTTTGGCATCAATAATCCTCGGGACGGTAATTTTTTTTGCCCTCAGGCGTGTCTCGGTAATACTGAGTAAACGGCTTGAACCTTGCTTTTTCTTCCCATATCTCCTTTGCTTTCGGAGCCCAGTTTTTGGCGTAAGCATCGCATTTTGAGCAAAGCTCGTCTGCGCTTTCCGCTTTTATGAGATTGGTGGATTTCGCGCCGCTTCGCTGCACCATCTTGCGCAGCGCCTGCGGGTTTTCAAGCATCGGGCAGGGGCGGAGCATATTTTTATTGAACGGCTGTCCCTTGTAATACTCCTTGAAAAGAGGGGAGTTCAGACATTCGATAATGGATTTTTCCCTGATGTTGGAATCTGAGTAGTGGATGAAAACACATGGTTCAACATCGCCCTCGGAATTCACATGAAAATAATTGCGCCCGCCGGCAATACAGCCGCCGACAAATTCGGCGTCGTTTTGAAAATCAACGGTAAATATAGGCTTGCCCGTTTTGGAATCTCTTTTTGCTCTGATCGTACGGTAAACATGCTCCCTTTGCTCGGGCGTGAGCAGCAAGTCGGTATCGGCATTGTCGCCCACGGGCATATAGTGGAAATACCACATGTATTTTGCGCCGGCTTCGATCATCTCGTCATAAAATGTATCAGAGGTAACAGCCTTGTAGTTTTTGCTTGTGTAGCATATGGAAGTGCCGAAAAGGCAGCCGTGCTTTTTCAGCATCTTCATAGCGTTCATCGTTGTTTGATACGCGCCGCTTCCGCGTCTGTCATCGTTCGTTTCCTCGGTTCCCTCAATCGAGAGCGCAAGACCGAAATTGCCGCATTCAAGAAGCTGCTCGCAAAATTCGTCGTCAATAAGAGTTGCGTTGGTGAACGCAAGGAAAATGCAGTCGGGGTTTTCCTTTGCAAGAATGATAAGCTCTTTTTTTCTGATCAGCGGCTCGCCGCCCGTGAACATAAAGAAATGCGTGCCGAGCGCTTTGCTTTCGGTTATGACCTTTCGCATCTCGTCAAGCGTAAGATTTGATTTGTAGCCGTATTCCGCAGCCCAGCAGCCTTTGCACTTCAGATTGCAGGCAGAGGTGGGGTCCAGCAGAACCACCCAGGGAATGTTGCATTTCAGCTCGTCCCTTTTTTTCCTAAGCGTGGATGTGCCGATCAGCCCGAGATCGATTCCGAATGTGAGCACGGCTTTGCGCAGAAAATCACCGTTAACATCTTCAATGCCTCTGAAAAGAAAGCTGTGCCAGACGTTCGTTTCATCGGTGATGATCTCTATCGGCTTGGTAAAGGTGCTTTCGGGATACATTTTACCTGCAAAGACTTTGCCCACTTTTACAAGCCTGAGCATATTGCGCTTTGGATTTTTATAGATGTATTTGAAAAGTCCGCTTCCTATTGCGTGAAGCGCTCTGCTTTTCACTGATGGCATATTTTTAGCTCCTTACATTGTTTCAGGTGCGGAGATTTTGAGCATTTCGAGCACGTTTCTGATCGTTTCCTTGACCGCCAGACAAAGGGAAAGCCTTGCCTGCATCAGACCTTCGTCGTCTGCTATAACACGGTGTGCATTATAGAATTTATGAAACAGCGTTGCAAGCTCAATCACAAAATGCGTTATTTTTGCAGGGTCATAAGCCTTAGCCGCAGCAACGATCTCATCGGTCAGCGAGGAAAGATGGCGTATCAGCTCTCTTTCTTCTTCGGAATTCAGCATATCAAGATCTTCATCGGTCGGCTCGCGCAGCTCTATTCCGTCTGCCTTAGCTTTTTTCAGTATGGAGCAGATACGGGCATGCGCGTATTGAACATAGTAAACAGGATTTTGGCTCGTTTCCTGCGCCGCAAGGTCAAGGTCAAAATCAAAATGCGAATTCGGTTCGCGCAGATTGAAAAAGAATCTTGCCGCATCGATCGGAACTTCATCAAGCAGGGTGTTAAGCGTTATGGCTTTGCCGGAACGCTTGGAAAGCTTTATTGTTTCGCCGTCTCTTACAAGGCGAACCATCTGCATAATCACGCAGTCGAGCCTGTCCGTATCTATGCCGAGTGCGGAGAGCGCCGCTTTCATTCTCGGCACATAGCCGTGGTGGTCGGCTCCGAGCACGTCCACTGCCTTGTCAAATCCGCGTGTAACCAGCTTGTCATAATGGTAAGCTATATCGGGCACGATATAGGTGGGAATGCCGTTTGCACGCACAAGTACGATATCCTTATCGTTTCCGAATTCGCTTGCCTTAAACCACAGCGCACCGTCCTGCTCGTATGTCACTCCCAGTTCTTTGAATCTGTTTATGATCCTGTCTACCGCGCCGTTGTTGTGAAGCGTACTCTCTCTGAACCAGTTGTCATATTTGATGCGATATTTCATCAGATCGTTTTCAAGTCCGCTGATATTCTTGGGCAGAGCGTATGCAACGAGAGCGTCGCGCCGATCCTGTGACTCGGCTTCAACATATTTATCCCCGTATTCGGCTGCAAAATTCTTCGCGTGCTCAATAATGTCCGCACCCTTATATGCGTCCTCCGGCAGTTCAATGCCTTCTTTAAATAACTGAAGATAGCGGACTTCAAGCGAAGTGGCGAATTTTTCTATCTGATTGCCCGCGTCGTTTACATAAAACTCTCGGCTTACGCAGTATCCTGCCCATTCCAGCACCGCGGCAAGGCAGTCCCCGATAGCGCCGCCCCTTGCGTTTCCTATGTGCATCGGCCCTGTGGGATTTGCCGAAACAAATTCCACAAGCACTTTTTTTCCTGCGCCGAAACCGGATTTGCCGTAATCCGTACCTTTGCGGATAACGTCTTTCACTATTTCCGAATAATATTTCTGTGAAAGATAGAAATTAAGAAATCCCGGTCCTGCTATCTCGGCTTTTTCAAAAAGCGTTCCGTCAAGATCAAGATTGTTTATTATACTTTCTGCAATCTTTCCGGGAGCGCACTTAAATGCTTTTGCTCCCGCCAGCGCAACATTGGCTGAAAAATCGCCGTTTGCGCTGTTCGCCGGCTTTTCAATGTTGAAATCGGGTATCGGCTCTGCCGGCAGCTCGCCGTTTGCAACAGCCCTGCCCAAAGCGTCTATAATTCTGCTTCTTAAATCTTTTTGGGTTTCCTTAACTAGTAAAGACATTTTTTCTATCTCCGAAATCTGTTTTTTGTTTTACTGTGTTTGCTGTTTGGGCGTCTTGGTGAAATGGAGCCGGACTCTGTTTTGTGAAGTTACTGAGCCGTTGAAATCAATATCATATTCAAAATTGAAACAGCCTTTGTCTATATCGGCTTCTATATCTTTTCCGTATATGCCCATCAGCATATCGCCGAATTCCGTGCCGTATCTGCACATATGGCGCTTGGATTTTTCTATCAGCATGCTGCTGTGTGTTTTTCCTGCTCTTGTCATTTCAACAGCGCTCTCGTCCTTATTCACCCTTACCGTTACATGAACGGATTCGTCGGGCGGCTCCAGCTCTTCTTTATATCGGATAACATAGGCAACGCCGTCGTCTCTGATTGTGCCGAAGGTTGTAAGCTCGGTAACGTCGGTCTCGCGGCCGTATCTTTGGGTGCCCTTTATTTCAATCAGTATTCTGTCCATCGCACACACCCTCTTGCAATAATACGCTATATTTTATCATATATAATAAATGAATTCAACAGCAAAAATAAATAAATAGCGCAATACGCGCAACCGTAATTTATATAAATTTACAAAAATATAATGACAAATGCGATTTGAGATGTTATAATACAAAACTGTAACTGCCGCCATTTATGTAACGGCTGCTTTACTCAGTATACTACGGGAGTTGTTTTAATGGAACTTTCAGAAGCTTACAGACTGATGGACAAGATCCTCGGTGAACAAATAAAGGAACTCGGATTTTCAAAAGTGAAAACGGAGCCTGAGCAGCTTTCATATAAGAGCGACAAAGGGCTGTTTCGCATCGGTTATGATGCAAAGTCAAATATTATGTCGCTTGAGTGTTCGTATGAGGACAGGGGAGAGGAGACTTCGTATGAAACCATCTCCAAATCCCTTTTTGAGCTTGAAAACGCGGACGAAAGGGACTGCCGCTCGTTTGCGAATGAAGTCTCGGATGAGATCCATTCGCTTTTCGCCTCAAGAAAAAAAGTGGATCTGGACAAGATAAAAATGCCGAAAGCGGTGTCGCGCTCCAAGGCGAAGAACGGCGTGATCAGCTATGACGCCGATTCGCTTGCAAACCGTTTCGGTGTGCTTTATCCCGATCTCAAAAACGATATCAAACAGAATATATCCGACTACGGCGAATTCCTGCCGGAAACATTTTTTCAGGAGATTGGTACTCCGCGTGTGCTTGACGTGATCAAAAACGGTTCCGAAACGGACCGCAAAAAGCTTTTCAAAATGCTCGGCGAGGTCTATGAGGACGGTACCAACGAGGTGCAGGATATCATCGGCGTGACCATACTCGGCGAAATGAAAAATGATCCGCAGATGATGGAGGTCGCCGACAGGTATATGACCGATTATATGGCGGGTCCTGTGCATGAAATTAATAAAGTTACCGCAAAGAAAAACAGGTGGACGAAAAAGCTTGCAAATCCGCCTGCGTATAAGCCCAAGAAAAAGAAAACGAATATGCTCCAGAACGCGCTCAACCAGCAGCAGCGGTAAACGCGCAGTCTGAAACGGCATATAATAATATGATGAATAAAGCATACGGCAGTATAACGCTTACTGCCGTATATTTTATTGCTTCAGAAGCTTGAAAATGAAAAAGATTGTTAATTTATTATCAATAACTGTACATTTTCAACAAAGTTTTCAATAAAGCATTGACAAAAAAATAAACATCTTTATAATAGAATTCACGATTATTCTTACAAATCCGAAAGAGAGGACAATTTTTATGGCAAGAGTTTATAATTTCAGCGCAGGTCCGTCGACCCTGCCGTTATCCGTTCTTGAAAAAGCGGGCGCAGAGATCCTTGATTATCAGGGCAGCGGTCAGTCCGTTATGGAAATGAGCCACCGCTCAAAGGTTTTTGACGATATTATCAAGAGCGCCGAAAAGCTGATGAGAGAACTTTACAAAGTGCCCGATAATTACAAGGTGCTGTTCCTTCAGGGCGGCGCGTCCGCGCAGTTTTCTGCAATTCCGCTCAACTTTATGAATACAAGCGGAAAGGCGGATTATATTATTACGGGTCAGTGGGCTAAAAAGGCATTTCAGGAGGCGCAGAAGTACGGTGACGTCAAGGCTGCCGCTTCATCTGCGGATAAGACCTTCAGCTATATTCCGAAAACAAAGGCGGAGGATTTCCGTGAGGACGCCGATTATGTTTATATTTGTATGAACAACACGATTTACGGCACAAAGTACCATGAGCTTCCGCCCGTGGGCGACAAGGTGCTTATCGCGGACATTTCCTCCTGCGCGCTTTCGGAGCCGCTGGATATTTCAAAGTTCGGAATGGTCTATTTCGGAGCACAGAAGAATGTTGCGCCGGCAGGTCTGGTAGTTGTGATTGTGCGTGAAGATCTTCTGGGCAACGCAAGGGATATCACGCCGGTAATGATGGATTATAAGGTTCAGGCAGACGCCGATTCGCTTTATAATACCCCTCCTTGCTGGACGATCTATATCTGCAAGCTTGTTCTTGAATGGATTAAGGAGACCTTCGGTGATCTTGACGGCATGAAGGTGCATAACGAGAAAAAGGCAAAGATACTCTATGATTTTCTTGACCAAAGCAAACTGTTCCATGGCACTGTTGTGCCGGAGGACCGTTCTCTTATGAATGTGCCTTTTGTTACGGACAGTGATGAGCTCAATGCAAAATTCATCAAAGAGGCTACTGAGGCAGGCTTCGTAAATCTTAAAGGGCACAGAACAGTGGGCGGTATGCGCGCGTCTATATATAATGCAATGCCGATCGAGGGCGTTGAAAAACTGGTTGCGTTTATGAAAAAGTTTGAGGAGGAAAATCTGTAATGTATACTATCAAAACATTAAATAAGATATCTCAGGTTGGTCTTTCCAAATTTGATAAGGCAAAATATGTCTGCGGTGATGATGTTGAAAACCCGGACGCGATTATGGTGCGTTCAGCTGCTATGCATGATATGGAAATGCCCGAATCTCTGCTCGCTATCGCAAGAGCGGGTGCGGGTGTGAATAATATCCCGATCGAAAAATGCACGGCGGCAGGTATCGCGGTTTTCAACACGCCGGGAGCAAACGCCAATGCGGTCAAAGAGCTTGTGATCTGCGCCTTGCTGCTTGCAAGCCGTAAAATTACGAAGGCGATCGAATGGTGCAAAACGCTCAAGGATGATGAAAATGTAAGCAAAAGCGTTGAAAAAGGCAAGTCGGCTTTTGCCGGTCCCGAGATCAAGGGTAAAACACTTGCGGTTATCGGTTTGGGCGCGATCGGCAGACTTGTTGCAAACGCTGCCGTTGATCTGGGAATGACGGTCATAGGCTATGATCCGTTTCTTACTGAAGACGCGGCAGAGGCGCTCAAGAGGGAAGTTACTGTTATAAACAATCTCGATGAGATCTTCCCGCAGGCGGATTATATCACTGTGCATGTTCCGCTGACGCCGGACACCAAAGAGATGATCTGCGCTGCCAATATAGAGAAAATGAAAGATACTGTCCGCATTATAAATCTTGCCAGAGGTGATCTGGCGAATTCCGCTGATATCGTTTCTGCTCTTGAAGACGGCAGAATGGCTGCTTATGTTACGGATTTCCCGTCAGCCGATCTGATCGGCGTGGACGGCGTTATCCCGCTTCCGCATCTCGGCGCTTCCACCCCCGAAAGCGAAGAAAACTGCGCTTCGATGGGCGCTCTGGAGCTTATAGATTATCTTGAAAACGGCAATATCAGAAATTCCGTAAATCTTCCGGCGGCTTCAATAGAAAAGAGCGGTGTTGCAAGAATCACGGTCATTCACAAGAATCAGCCGAATATGATCGCAACCATTACCGATACGATCAGCAGAGACGGCATAAATATTGCCAATTTCGTTGATAAGAATCGCGGAGAAGTTGCATATAGTATTATCGATGTGGATTCCGAGGTCTCACAGGCTGCTGTTGAGGATATTAAAAAGATAGACGGCGTAACAAGAGTAAGAGTCATTAAATAGTTTAATAGGACAGAATCCTATGAGGCAGGAAAGTATTTTCCTGCCGTCAGGCTGTCGATAAAGTCGGCTGAACCGCGCAAAAAACAAATTTGTTTAAAGAATAATGAATTGTAGGGAACGATGCCCACATCGCTCCGTTTTGAATTTTACAAAGTAATAAACCCGCTCAAGTACTCAACTTGAGCGGGTTTGTGCTTTCCGCCTTTGTCAATTCTAACGTACTTTTGTACGCCTACGAATTGCCAAATGCGAAATTCAGCTCGATTTCTCGAAACCTTTTCAGCGTGTAGGGATACGTACTTTTCTAAACTTTTAACTTTTTCTACACGCTGGCGGCAGGAAAGTATTTTCCTGCCGTATTTTTTCTTGACAAAATAAGACTGCTCTGTTATAATACGACTAATCTGCTTTAAAGCACAAAAACTTTAAAGCGCAAAAGCAAAAGGAAAGAGAGGAAGAAGTATGGCTCCCAGAAAGGGAAATATGATGACTGTCAGGAACGATCTGAAAGTTCTTGACGCAACGATCAGAGACGGAGGTCTTTGCAATAACTTTGAATTTTCGGATGAGTTTGTAACAGAGCTTTATAAAACCAATATCAAAAGCGGCGTTGATTATATGGAATTCGGCTACAGGGCGTCTAAAAAGCTTTTTGACCCGTCTGAATTCGGAAAGTGGAAATTCTGTGACGAAGCCGATATAAGAAAGATCGTGGGCGACAATATTTCCGATATGAAGATATCGGTCATGGCTGATGTCGGCAGATGCGATTTTAAAGAGGATTTCGTCAAGAAAAGCGAATCCGTGATAGATATGGTGCGCGTTGCCTGCTATATCCATCAGATTCCTGCCGCCGTTGAGATGGTGGAATATTTTCATGAGCTCGGCTATGAAACAAGCTGTAATATTATGGCTGTGAGTCAGGCAAAAACAGAGGAGATAGAGGAGGCGCTTGAGATGCTCGGAAATTCAAGCGTTGATGTGATCTATCTTGTGGATTCATACGGCTCGCTTTATCCCGAAACAGCGGAAGAGCTTGCCAAGAAGTATCTTGAAGCCGGCGAGAAATACGGCAAATCCATAGGCTTTCATGCCCATAATAATCAAAATCTTGCCTTTGCAAACACGATAGAGACCATGTCTTACGGCGTGTCGTATCTTGACGCAACGGCTATGGGTATGGGCAGAGGCGCCGGTAACTGCGCGATGGAGCTGCTGCTCGGATTTCTTAAAAATCCCAAATATAATCTTTATGCGCTGCTTACTTTTATTGAAAAATATATGGTTCCTCTCAAAAAGAGCGGAGTAAACTGGGGATATGATATCCAGTATATGCTCACGGGGCAGCTTAACCGCCACCCCAGAGCGGCAATGGCGTTTACGGAGGAGAATCGCGGCGATTACTGTGAATTTTATAAATCTCTTCTCGAAAATTTCTGACATAGTTTGTATTAAAGCAATCGGTCCGGCCTGTCGGTTCGGACCGTGTTTTATTTTATTGACAATCATGCTTTTTGGAATTAAAATATATAAAAAAGCAGTTTTAGCTGAAAATTATAAAAAATGGTTATAATGAGGTGATGAAATGCAAATCGCTGAAGACAGCTCCATGAAGAATATGCGTTTTATAAGAAAGCTGCCGATACCGAAAGAGGTAAAGGAGCTTTACCCGCTGAGCGAAAAGGGCGCTGCCGTTAAGGCGGCAAGAGATGCGGAAATCGCCAGGGTGTTGAAAGGCGAAAGCAGCAAATTTCTGCTTATTATTGGTCCCTGTTCTGCCGATAAGGAAGAAAGCGTGCTGGATTATGTAAGCCGCCTTTCCAGAATACAGGAAGAAGTAAAGGATAAAATCATAATCATTCCCCGAATTTACACCGGCAAGCCCCGCACGACCGGAGCCGGCTATAAAGGCATGATCCACCAGCCTGATCCTGACGGTGTTCCCGATATGTATGACGGTATTCTTGCTGTGCGCTCGATCCATTCCAAGTCCATCGAACAACTCGGTCTTCCGGCGGCGGATGAAATGCTTTATCCTGCGAATTACAGGTATCTTTCCGATCTGCTGTCCTACGTTGCCGTGGGAGCAAGAAGTGTTGAAAATCAGGATCACCGCCTTACGGCAAGCGGAATGGACGTGCCCTGCGGAATGAAGAACGCCACCAGCGGCGATTATTCCGTAATGCTGAATGCAATTATGGCGGCTCAAAGCGGTCACACATTTATTTACCGCGGCTGGGAAGTTGAGTCAAGCGGCAACGAGCTTGCGCACGCGATCCTGCGCGGAGGCGTTAATAAACATGGAATCAACCATCCGAATTATCATTATGAGGATCTGATCACCCTTTACAATATGTACGCTGCGAAAGAGGAGTTTAAAAACCCGGCTGTCATCGTTGACACGAACCATTCCAACAGCGGTAAAAAATATCTTGAGCAGATAAGGATAGCCAACGAGGTGCTTCATTCCATGCGCCACAGCGCTGATATAAAGAAATTTGTTAAAGGCTTTATGATAGAATCCTATATTGAGGATGGCAATCAGAAGGTGGACGGAGGCGTTTACGGAAAATCGATAACCGACCCCTGCCTCGGATGGGAAAAGTCAAGGGATCTGATCTATACGATCGCAGACCAGCTTTGATGCAGACCTTTAATTATGCACAAAATTTTACATTGATATTTGGTATATATAACAAAAAGACTGTCGGACAACGGATTTTGTTTGACAGTCTTTCTTTTGTGTGCTATGATTATAACATAATCACTTTATCACTTAAAAGCGCCAACGCTTAAAAGCGGCAGAGTGAATTTTATTTTAAGGAGAAAAAATATGAGAAAATCTGTTAAAAGAATTTTGGCTCTCGGTTTGTCTGCCGTTCTTGTGGGAAGCGTTTTTGCCGGATGCACGGCACAGAACTCAAAATACACAATAGGAATTATACAGTCACAGCAGCATTCCGCGCTGGATCAGGCAACACAGGGCTTTCAGGATGCAGTGAAAAAAGCTTTGGGCGAGGAAAACGTTGAGATCACACTGCAGAACGCCAGCGGTGATTCAGCGACCTGCGCAACGATTGCGAACCAGTTCGTTGCAGACGGTGTGGATCTTATCATGGCGAATGCGACAAATGCCCTTCAGGCTTCCATGGCGGCAACTGCCGATATCCCGATCGTTGCAACTTCCGTAACGGACTACGCAACCGCGCTTGAGATGTCAGATTGGACCGGCGTTACCGGGATCAATGTGACGGGTACTTCGGATCTGGCTCCTCTTGACCAGCAGGCTGCGATGATTCAGGAGCTGTGCCCGGATGCGCAGACCGTAGGTATTCTCTATTGTTCTGCAGAACCGAATTCCGTTTATCAGGCAGAAGTTGTTGAGGAGAGCCTCACTTCTATGGGTCTTTCCGTAAATATATACACCTGCGCCGATTCAAATGAGATCACATCCGTTACCACTACGGCCTGCCAGGAAGTAGACGTTATTTACATACCGACTGATAATACGATCGCGTCCGCTGCTACCGCTGTTGACCAGATAGCTGCGCCGGCAGGCATTCCCGTTATTGCCGGTGAAGAGGGAATATGCAAGGGCTGCGGCGTCGCAACACTTTCTATCAGCTATTATGATATCGGCTACAGAGCCGGTGAAATGGCGGTTGATATCCTTCAGAACGGAGCGGATCCTTCCCAGATGCAGATCGAAACAGCAACCGAGCTTACAAAGAAATACGTTCCGCAGCGCGCGGAAGCTCTCGGTATCAGCATTCCTGCGGATTATGAAGCAATAGTTGAAAGCGCCGAATAAGCCTTTTGCTATTGACTAAACCGTTATATTTTGTTAACATAATAGGCGGCGGGTTTAACGGCTCGCCGCTTTTATCTTGTTACAGTCGGAGGAAAATAAATTATGATGTCTTTTCTATCCGCTCTTCCCGGAGCGGCAGCGCAGGGCATCATCTGGGGACTCATGGCTATAGGTGTTTATATAACATTCAGAGTCCTTGATGTTGCGGATCTTACGGTGGACGGCTCACTGGGCACGGGCGGCGCGGTCCTTGTTATGTGCGCCACAAGCGGTATGAATATTTACGTTTCGATGATAATCGCATTTCTGGCAGGTTGTCTTGCCGGTTTTGCAACGGGAATATTCCACACGGTCTTCGGCATCCCGGCGATCCTTTCGGGTATCCTGACACAGCTCGCTTTGTATTCCATCAATCTGCGGATACTTGATAACAAGTCGAATCAGACCATAAGCGTGATGAACTACGATCTGGTCGTTTCTCTTCGCAATATCACGCAGTCCATTATCGTCGGGCTTATCATAGTTTTTGTGTTCATAGCCATACTCTACTGGTTCTTCGGCACGGAACTGGGTCATTCCATCCGCGCTACGGGCTGCAATCAGTCTATGGCGCGCGCAAACGGTATAAATACGAATGTCAATAAGATCATCGGTCTTGTTATTTCAAACGGCATAGTTGCTCTTTCGGGTGCGCTTCTGGCGCAGTATCAGGGCTTTGCCGATGTAAATATGGGCCGCGGCGCGATCGTTATAGGTCTTGCTGCTGTTATTATAGGCGAAGTCGTTCTGGGCAAGCTCTTCAAAAACTTTGCACTTCGATTGCTCGCTTGTGTTTTCGGCGGAGTTATATACTATGTTGTCATCACATTTGTGCTTCGTCTCGGGCTCAACGCCAACGATCTTAAGCTGTTTTCGGCGCTCGTTGTTGCGCTGTTCCTCGGCGTTCCTTACTGGAAAAATAAAGTAGCCTCCAAGAAAGTCAAGAGAACCGGAGGTGCTGAAAATGCTTGAAATCAAAGGTGTATATAAAACGTTCAATCCTGGCACGGTCAATGAGAAGCATGCGCTCAACGGTATTGATCTTGTGCTCAATGAGGGTGATTTTGTAACCGTCATTGGCGGCAACGGCGCGGGAAAATCCACCATGCTCAATATGATCGCCGGCGTTTATCCTGTGGACTGCGGTTCCATTCTCATAGACGGACAGGATGTTACCAAACTGCCCGAATATAAAAGGGCAAAGTTTCTCGGCAGAGTCTTTCAGGATCCGATGACGGGTACCGCAGCGGATATGCAGATCATTGAGAATCTGGCGCTTGCATCACGCCGCGGAAAGTTCAGAACGCTCGCGCCCGGAGTTTCCAAAAAGGAAAAAGAGCATTATAAAGAAATTCTGGCGTCTCTGGGGCTCGGCCTTGAAACACGGCTGACTTCCAAGGTCGGTCTGCTTTCAGGCGGTCAGCGCCAGGCGATAACGCTTCTTATGGCAACGCTTAAAAAGCCAAAGGTGCTTTTGCTTGATGAGCATACGGCCGCGCTGGATCCGAAAACGGCTCATAAGGTGCTTGAGCTCACAACGAAAATCGTTTCCGAAAACAATCTTACCACACTTATGATCACGCATAATATGAAAGACGCGATAGCGATCGGCAACAGGCTGATCATGATGAATGAGGGCAAGATCATATATGATGTTTCGGGTGAGGAAAAGAAAAAGCTCACCACCGCAGAGCTGCTTGAAAAATTCAAGAGCACGAGCGGCGAGGAGCTGGATAACGACAGAATGATACTTTCCGAATAAATGATGAGAGACTGTTTCAGAAAAGCTGAGACAGTCTCTTTTCTTATATCCTATTTTATTTATTAAATCTGTAACCCTTTCCCCAAACGGTGTGAATAAAATCAAGAGAAGGGTCGATCTCCTTGATCTTGTCACGTATTCTGTTTACATGAACCGTTATTGTGGAGGTCTCTCCTATGGAATCGTAATTCCATATTTCATCAAACAGCTTTTCTTTGCTGTAAACGGTATCCGGGCTTGAAGCAAGAAAGTACAGCAGATCGAATTCCTTATTGGTGAGCGCAATCTCCGTATCCCTTACAAATGCGCGGCGTGAGGCACCGTCCAGCCGCAGTCCGCCGATCTCTATAACAGCCGCCTGTGCCTGCTTGCTGCTGTGTTTTGAAGTAAGGCGTTCATATCTGTTGATATGGGCAATTACCCTTGCCACAAGCTCGCTCGGGGAAAATGGCTTTACAATGTAATCGTCCGCGCCGTAGCCCAGCCCCTTTATTTTGTCAAGCTCCTCCTTTTTCGCGCTTACCAGCAAAATAGGAATATCTTTCTTTTCTCTAACCTTACGGCAGACCTCCAGCCCGTCTGTTCCGGGCAGCATTATGTCAAGCAGGATAAGGCTGAAATCCTCTTTCTGTGCGGCTTGCAGTCCGGCAGTTCCGTCGGAAGCGGTGGTAACGGAAAATCCGTTTGCTTCCAGATAATCCTTTTCAAGAGCGCAGATATTGCTGTCATCTTCAATGATCAGAATCTTTTTCATTTGTATCTTCCTTCTCTTCCTTTTCTTTTTTCGGCAGTGATATGAATATGGATAAGCCTTTGGCTGCATTTGTTTGCGCCCAAATCATTCCGCCGTGAAGCTCTACAATCTGCCTGCAAACGGCAAGACCGAGCCCGCTTCCATCGCTTACGTTTGAACGGGCTTTGTCGGCTCTGTAAAGCGTATCAAATATTCTTGTCAGGCTTGCGCTGTCAACGCCCATTCCGTTGTCTGCTACCTCAAACATTACGGAGTGTTCGTATTCGGAAATAATCAGGGAAACTTTCCCTTTAACGCCTTTGCGCCGGTATTTGATGCTGTTTGAGATGATATTGTCTATCACTCTTGTGAATCTGTCGGTATCAATGCGCAGCAGGGCGTTCGATTTTGATTTGTCTTTTATCACAAATTCAAAGCCCTCTTTTTCAAGCTCACTGCCTATTTCTGACGCGTACGCAACAAAATCCGCAATACGAACGTCCTCACAGTTCAGTGTTATGCTGCCAAGCTCAAGCTTTGAGATAGTGAGCAGGTCGTTCAGCATTTTTTCCATCGACACGGCGGAGTCGTATATGGTCTCAAGATAATGCTTTTGTTTTTCCGGGGTATCCGCAACTCCGTCTTGAATACCCTCCAGATAACCTTTTATTGAAGTTAAAGGTGTGCGCAGGTCATGCGCGATACCGGCTATCATTTCTTTTTCCTGCTGGTCGGCCCGGTTGAGCTGCTCGATAGATTCTTTTACTCTGGACTGCATATAGCTGAAGCTCTCGGCGAGCTGACCGAGTTCATTTGTTGATCTGTAATCTATTTCGTAGTCAAGATTTCCTTTCGCGATCTCGTCTGCGCCGACCGTGATCTTTTCAATAGGGTCTACTATGGTTTTTGAAATGATAAGGGATATGATTATGATTGCGATAACAAAGGTCATAACGCAGACTGCAAGAACGGCCGCCGCGTTGCCGGTAAGTTTTGTTATAATGCTGCGGGAAGTGGACGGCTCCTCTTCATCGGCAGCTTCGTAATTGCCGTTTACAGCCAAAATCAGATAATTGCCGTTTTCACTTTGTGTATGGCTTATTATAACAATCCCCGTTTCCCCGTAATAATAAGCATTTTCGTTTTTGTTCACGGGCGTTATTCTGTTTGCGCATTCAAATATATATTCGGGGCTTTGTGTTGCATAAAAAGCTTCCCCGTCTTTTTCAATATAGATCAGTGTGCCGAACTGTTCCAGTTCTTCGGCAGTCTCTGTTATGGCATCGTATTTATCATCGCTGCTGCTGTCAGATGTGAGTTCTGAGGATATGCCGCTGATCGTCTGGCTCCACTGGATCTGATTGAGCACGTCATATCCGTCGGTGTTGACAGAGGAGATATCATATTTATCTTTTGATGTGATAACGAATATTCCCGCTGCCATAGACAGTATAAGGATCGGAATAATGATTCCCAAAACGGAAGCTATGATTATTCTGGTATTTATTTTGAAATTTTTTGTTTTTTCGGGAATTGTTTTTTTATCGATAACTGCCATATCCGCGAACCTTTCATTTGCCGCGCGGGCTTTTTTATACATTATATGGTAACACACTTCGGCATTTTATTCAACCTTGACGATTGTAAACCTAAATAAAAAAATAGGTTGACAATATGCTGCTGAGGATGTATACTCGTTTTGTCAATGAAAACATTGCTTTTAACTGCTCTTTTAAATGCAGAAAGGGAGTTATAATGAAAAACGAAGATACATTGTCGGAAAAAGAGGTAATAACAGAAGGAAAAAAGAACGTCAGCACATCGGATCTAGTTTACATCGGTGTTTTCGCCGCGCTGATCGCGGTATGTTCATGGATCCAGATACCGGCAGGACCCGTGCCGTTTACTTTGCAGACGCTTGGAGTATGCCTTGCGGCAGGTCTGTTAGGCCTGAAGAAAGGAACCGCCTGTGTCGGGGTCTATATTCTGATCGGGCTTATAGGAGTTCCTGTGTTTTCTAATTTCGGCGCAGGCCCGGGTGTTTTGCTCGGCTTGACCGGCGGATATATCATAGGCTTTATTTTTACAGCGCTTGCAGTTGGTGCGGGAATAAAATTCTTCGGCAAAAAAATATGGGTATATGCGTTGTTTATGGTGATCGGTGTTGCGCTGTGTTATGCTTTCGGTACGGCATGGTTTATGATATATTCAGCAAACCATTCATCACCTGTGTCTCTGGCAGGCGCGCTTTCAGCCTGCGTTGTTCCCTTTATCATTCCCGATCTTGTGAAAATCACGATAGCCGTGCTTCTTTGCTCCAGACTTTCAAAAGTAATACGTGTTTAATCCGTGTATGAAGATTATAAATGAAAAAACTTTGATAAATTTTTAATTTTTCTTGTAAATATTTTAGTTATTTAGTATAATGGTTCTGTAAATATTTAGTTAAACTTACGGAGGAGTCATTATGTCTAATTGTTGGCTTGACGGAAAGACCTGTATCGTAACAGGCGCTTCCGGCGGAATGGGCGCCGGAATTGCGGCAACGCTTATTAAGAAGCATGGCTGCCGTGTTATCGGTGTGGCAAGAAGCGAGCCGAAAATGCTGAAGTTCATAGAGGAACTCGGTCCTGTTTATGCGGAGCAGTTTTCCTATAAGCTTTTTGATGTTTCTAAAAATGAAAACTGGATCGAGTTCGCTGAAGAACTTAAGGAAAATGACATCAAGGTTGACGTGCTCGTTAACAATGCCGGTATACTTCCGAAGTTCAAGAGGTTTGACCGCTACGATATGGATGAGATCCAAAAGGCGATAGATATCAATTTCTATTCCTGCGTTTATTCAATCAAAGCTCTTCTCCCGATGCTTATGGAAAGCGATACTCCAGGAATTATCAATATCGATTCATCCGCAGCCCTTATGAGCTTAGCCGGCACCAGTATGTACTCGGCTTCCAAAGCCGCTCTAAAAAGCTTTACCGAATCGCTCAGAGAGGAATTCAGAGGCAAGATATATGTCGGTCTGGTTTGCCCCGGATTTACCAAAACGGATATATTCCGCGATCAGAAAAATGACGGCGGCAAGGGTCAGAAGGTCATTGATATGATCTCGACCGACTGTGATCTTATGGTAAAAATGATTATGTTCGGTATCGAGCATAAGCAGGCGCTTCAGATTCATGGAATCGACGCGCATGCCATGAATCTTTTCGGAAAACTGCTGCCGGTAAACGGATCTCGTCTTTTCAGCGCTGTTATGAAGGCTGCTGATATAGATCTGTTCAGCGAGGTTTTCAAAGACTGATTTCGTATGTGTTTAGGGAGCGAAGCGGCGCAAAGGCGTGCCGTTTCGCCCCCTTTTGCATTTTTGCAGCTTTTGAAAGGAGAGAAAGATGAACGCAAAAACAGATATTACAACACAAAAGCATATGAATTTTAAAGAGATACTTGCTTATTCTCTCGGCCTTTTCGGGTTTCAGGCAATCGTAGGTCTTCTCAATTCCTATCAGGCTGAATTTGACGCTTCCATCTTGGGCGCGGATATTGCCGTTGTAGGCATACTCATCCTTGTTGCAAAGATCGTTTCCGCAGTGTTTGATCCTGTTGTGGGCAATCTGATTGACCGCTCGAACAGCAAAAGAGGGAAGTTCAAATCCATGATTATGTATTCTCTTTTGCCGCTGCTTATCATGACTGCCGTTGTTTTTATAAATGTTCCTTTCAAAGATAACAAAACGGCTGTTTATATATGGATATTCGTTACATATCTCATATGGAGCCTTGCAATGACGCTCGGCGATGTGCCGTCTCAGGGAATAGCCTCGGTTCTTACGCCGAATCCGACCGAGCGCACAAACGTGGTTTCCATCTCCAACACTTTCAAGCAGATCGGATTTTCCGCCTGCGTTGTGCTTGTGCCTGTGGTTTGCCTTATGATTCCGGGCGGCTCCAAGGTGTTTGTTTCCTCCGGCGAAACAGATACGCCGATGATATCAAGCGAATATTTTTGGACGGCGGTTTTGACTGCTGTTTTGGGCTGCCTGCTTTTTGCACTTATTCCAATGGTCAATAAAGAGCGTGTGCCGTATGTTTCGGGCGAAAAGACCACATTCCGTGATATGGCGATGGCGCTGAAAAACAATAAGCCGTTTTTGTTGGTTATCATATCCTATTTTCTCGGCTTCGGCAGGCAGATGGCAATGGGCATCCAGGTCCAGGCAGCAAATGTGCTGCTCGGATCGCAGAATTTAGTGGCTGTTCTGGGCATCGTTACCGCTGTGGGCTCGATGATCAGTATGGCTGTTTGTCCTCTTCTTATCAAAAAAATGGGTGAACGAAATGTCTACCTGCTGATGTCTTTCTATGGCTTCGGTGTTTCCGTTGTTTCTTTCATCGTAGGTCATTTCTGGTTCCTGAATCCGAATAATATGGTGCTGACCGTTCTGTTTTATATAACGCTGTTCCTCATAGGGCTTCAGTTTTCAGCAGTCACGCTTATGCCTATGATCATGACTGCCGACTGTGTAGATTATTACGAATATGAAACAGGCAAAAGAATGGAGGGCGCCGCGTACTCGGTCCTCACGCTCACAATTAAAGTTTGCCTTGCGCTGGGCACTGCTCTCGGACTTGTGTTCATACAGTTTTCCGGCTATTCCGATACGGTAAGTCAGATAACTGCCGGCACAGTCTCCGGATTCAGCACAAAAACAAAGGATATCGTTTTCTTTGCATACACCGTTATGCCGGGGATACTTGCGCTGCTTTCCGCGATACCTATGTTCAGATATGATATTGTGGGCAAGAAGAAAGCAGAGATATCAAAGGCTCTTGCTGAACGCCGTGAGGCAAAATAACGAATGTCATTGCTGATTGCAGACCGCATCCGCCGTGTGCTTTGCGCGCGGCGGATTTTAATTCTAAATAAATTCTAAAGATTTATGATAATTCTTTATTTTTTTAGAACATTGGTCTAATATATTTTAAATTTATTTTATTTAAAAAGGAAAAGGTAGATCTATGAAAGCAAAGATGACTTTGGCGCGCGAATTTAAAATAGGGGATATTGATAAAAGAATCTACGGCTCTTTTATTGAGCATCTCGGCAGAGCGGTCTATGGGGGCATCTATGAGCCGGGGCATCCGTCAGCGGATGAAAACGGCTTCAGAACCGATGTTTTGGAGCTTGTCAAAAAGCTTAATGTACCGCTTGTCAGGTATCCGGGAGGAAATTTTGTGTCCGGCTATAATTGGGAGGACGGAGTAGGTCCTGTGGAAAAAAGACCCAAGAAGCTCGATCTGGCTTGGGGCACTACAGAGCCTAATACCTTCGGCACAAATGAGTTTATGAAATGGTGCAAAAAAGCCGGCGCGGAATGTATGATGGCTGTCAACCTCGGCACAAGAGGAGCGGATGAAGCCCGTAACCTTGTGGAATACTGTAATCACGAAGGCGGCACATACTGGTCCGATCTGAGAAAATCACACGGAGTTGAAAAACCGCATAATATTAAATTGTGGTGCCTCGGAAATGAGATGGACGGCGCATGGCAGATGGGCGCCAAAACAGCGGTGGAATACGGCAGGGCGGCGCTTGAAGCCTCCAAGGTCATGAAGTGGACCGATCCATCAATAGAAACTGTTCTCTGCGGTTCATCAAGCAGAAACGCAAAAACCTTCGGGCAGTGGGAGGTTCAGAGCCTGGATATCGCTTATGACAGTGTGGACTATGTTTCGCTTCATCAATATTACGACAATAAGACCGATGATGTTCAGAGCTTCCTTGCGAAAACGCTTGAGCTGGATGAGTTTATATATTCCGTGATCTGCGCATGTGATTACGTGAAAGCCAAGAAGCGTTCGAATAAAACGATCCATCTCTCTTTTGACGAATGGAATGTGTGGTATCACTCAAACAATGCGCCGTTCGAAAAATGGAGCGTTGCTCCTCCTCTGCTTGAGGATATCTATAATTTTGAGGACGCGCTCATGGTTGGCTCAATGCTGATTACTTTGCTGCGCCATTGCGACAGAATAAAAATTGCCTGTCTTGCGCAGCTTGTGAATGTAATTGCTCCTATATTCACAAAAACGGGCGGCGGAGTTGTTGCGCAGACTATTTTCTATCCCTTTATGCATCTTTCAAATTACGGCCGCGGCTGTGCTCTGCTTCCGTTAATAGACTGCCCTAAATATGACTGCAAAGAGTTTACGGATGTGCCTTATCTTGAGGCCATAGCTACATATAATGAAGAGGAGAGCGAAGTAACGGTCTTTTGTGTGAATAAGAGTCTTGACGATACGGCGGACCTGAATGTTCATCTTATGGATTTTGACGGATATAAGCCGGTTCGCTTCATTTCAATGGACGGTTATGATAAAAAGGCTGAAAATACACTTGAAACAGCCCCGGTAAAACCGCATCTCAATGAGCTTCCGTCTATGGAAAACGGAGTCATGACGGCTCGTCTGAAGCCGTTCAGCTGGAATGTCATCAGCCTTAAAAAGGAAAATATGTAAATCATTTTCAGTGATTTAAAGTCAAAATAAACGAAAAAAACGGATTTCTTCGTCGGATTTAGTACAAATGCTCAGAAATATCTGCATTTGCTTGTTATTTGACTTCGTTTAGATTATAATTTCTATAATATAATTTTAATATATAATTTTAATATATAATATATTTAGTTTGACAAACGGAGAGGGTTTGTATGTACAAGATACTGAAAAAAGAAAGGTTAAACGACAGCGTAACACGTATGGTGATCGAAGCGCCGTTTGTGGCAAAAAAAGCACAGCCGGGTCAGTTCGTTATTCTGCGTGTTGATAAGGACGGCGAACGCGTTCCCTTTACTATTGCGGATTATGACAGGGAAAAAGAGACCGTTACGATCATTTTTCAGGTCGTTGGTGCTGAGACGTCGCTCCTCAATCTTAAAAACGAGGGCGATTATATTGAGGACTTTGTAGGTCCTCTCGGAAATCCCACAAAAACAGAAGGCTATAAAAAGGTTGCTGTTGTCGGCGGTGGCGTCGGCACGGCGATCGCCTATCCCGTTGCAAAGAAGTTTGCACAAAACGGTACAGTCGTTCATTCGATCGTCGGTTTCAGAAACAAGGATCTTGTTATTCTGGAAAACGAATTCAAGGCTGTTTCAGACAAATATGTGCTTGTCAGTGACGATGGATCCACCGGCAAAAAAGGCTTTGTTACGGATGCGCTTAAAGAACTTATCGATTCGGGCGAGGGGTATGATCTGGTTATCGCTATCGGTCCGATACCGATGATGAAATTCGTTTCAAAGCTCACTAAGGAGTACGGCATAAAAACAATCGTTTCCATGAATCCCATCATGATCGACGGCACGGGAATGTGCGGCGGCTGCCGCCTGACAGTCGGCGGGGAAACAAAATTTGCCTGTGTTGACGGTCCTGAGTTTGACGGTCATCTTGTTGATTTTGATGAGGCTATGGAGCGCGGCGCTATGTATAAAAAGTTCGAGCGCGAAGAAAGCTGTAATCTGATGAATAAGGAGGTGCAGTGAATTGGATATCAATAAAAGACATCCGATGCCCTGCAGAGATCCGCTTGAGAGAAACAGGGATTTTTCCGAGGTCGCTCTCGGCTATGATGAAAAAACCGCAATCGAAGAGGCAAAACGGTGTTTGCATTGTAAGCACCGCCCCTGTGTTTCGGGATGCCCCGTAAATATAGCGATTCCCGATTTTATCGCGCTTGTTGCTGAGGGGAAGTTTGAAGAGGCTTATCAAGTGATAAGCAGCACTTCGGCGCTTCCTGCTGTCTGCGGCAGAGTATGCCCTCAGGAGAGACAGTGCGAATCCAAATGCGTAAGAGGCATTAAAGGCGAGTCGGTCGGCATCGGCAGGCTGGAACGGTTTGTTGCCGATTATCATAATGCTCATACAGAATTAAAAAGCGCAGATATCGAGAAAAACGGCAAAAAGGTCGCTGTTATCGGATCCGGTCCCAGCTCGCTCACCTGTGCAGGCGATCTTGCGAAAATGGGCTATGCGGTAACGATCTTTGAGGCGCTTCATATCGCAGGCGGAGTGCTTGTTTACGGTATTCCGGAATTCAGGCTTCCCAAAGCAATCGTTCAGCGTGAGGTGGACGGACTCAAGGCGATGGGCGTTGATATTGAGACGAATGTTGTAATCGGCAGAAGTATTTCGATAGATGATATTCTTAATAAATATGACGCGGTATTTGTAGGCTCGGGTGCTGGATTGCCGAGATTTATGGGCATTGAGGGCGAAAATCTGAAAGGCGTATCCTCCGCCAATGAGTTTTTAACAAGAATCAATCTCATGAAAGCTTATAAAGAGGACAGCAGAACGCCCGTTCAGCACGGCAAGCGTGTTGCCGTTGTGGGCGGCGGAAATGTTGCCATGGATGCCGCGCGGTGCGCAATGCGCCTTGGAGCGCAGGAAGTAAGCGTTATATACCGCCGTTCTATGGAGGAGCTGCCTGCAAGAGCGGAAGAGGTTGAAAACGCGATCGAAGAGAAGATCGATTTCAAAACGCTTACAAATCCGACTCGCATTATAGGCGATGAGGACGGAAATGTAACAGGCATAGAGTGCGTTGATATGGAGCTCGGCGAGCCGGATGAGTCCGGAAGAAGACGTCCTGTTGAGATCAAAGGCAGCGAGCATGTTATAGATGTGGACAGTGTTATTATTGCTATCGGCACATCTCCGAATCCGCTTATCAAATCCACCACGGTTGGTCTGGAAACGGATAAGAGAGGGTGCATCGTTGCCGATGAAAACGGAAAGACCTCCCGCGAAGGTGTTTTTGCCGGGGGCGATACCGTTACAGGCGCGGCAACCGTAATTAAAGCAATGGGCGCCGGAAAGGCTGCCGCCAAGGCGATAGACGAGTATATTAAAAGTAAATCGAATTGATCAAGTTTTAAAATAACGGATAACATAATATTTATATTTTTGTGTAAGAATAAAAGCAGAGGTTTTTCTGCTTTTATTTTTTTTGCAAAAATGAACGGATAGTTTGTCGATTTAAAAGAAACGTTCAAAATCAGTCACAATATACTCTGAATATAGTGCAAAAAGACATAAATATACCCTTAGAGTTGTTGAAATGAACGAAAATGAATGAAAGCTATTGACTTTTTTTGAACGAATTGTTAAAATCAAGGTGCAAGGAAAAGTTCAGACGCCGGAGGAAAACAGATGTTCAGTCAGGAAAGAAGAAACAGGATACTTCAGATCATTGAAGAAAAAGGCGCCGTAGGTGTTACGGAGCTTACTAAGTTGCTCGGAGCGTCTGAGTCAACGGTGCGGCGAGATTTAATAGAACTCTCAAAAAGGGGAAACATTAATAAGGTGCACGGCGGCGCAACGCTGAGCAACCGAAAGTTTATTTCACTTGAGGCGGACGTCAGCTCCAAAGAAACCGAGAATATCGAGCAGAAGAAAAAAATCGCGGAATACTGCGCGATGCAGCTTCAGGAGGATGATTTTGTATATATCGACGCAGGCACGACAACGCTTTATATGATAGATTATATACCCGCAGGATGCAGAGCAAGCTTCGTTACCAACGGTATAATCCATGCAAAGAAAATGGTCGATAAAGGGCTGAATGTTTACGTTTTGGGCGGAAAGCTGAAAAAGACCACGCAGGCTGTGGTGGGACTGATGGCGGCGCAGAGCATACACAATTTTAATTTTACAAAGGCGTTTATAGGAACAAACGGCATTTCCGATAAAAGCGGATTCACAACGCCCGATACAGAAGAGGCGTTCGTAAAGGCCGCAGCAATCGAAAATTCATTTGTGTCTTATGTTATGGCTGATTTTTCTAAGTTCGGCAAAATTTCATCGGTGCGGTTCGCGACAATAGATACAGCGTGTATCGTTACGGATAAACCGCCGGAGGATATATATAAAGATAAAACGGTTATAAAAGTCGTTGAATGAACTCAAGAGGTGAAAGTTTCCTCTTTACAAAACTGTGAGACAGAGGATTTCACATCACGCCTTGTTCGGCTGCAACAGGGATAAACGTGATCCTGCTTACTGACCGCAGCCGGAAAGGCTATGAGAATTATGATATACACCGTTACGTTCAATCCCGCGCTGGATTATGTAATGAAAGTTGATGAGCTCAGGTACGATGATATCAACAGAACCTGCGGTGAGGAGCTTCATTACGGCGGCAAAGGAATCAATGTTTCCGTAATTCTGTCAAGACTCGGAGTTGAAAACATAGCGCTTGGTTTTAAGGCCGGCTTTACGGGTGAGAAATTGGAGCAGCTTTTGGAAGAGGACGGTATCAATACAGAGTTTATTCCTCTTAAAAACGGCTTTACAAGAATCAACGTAAAAATCAAAGCAGCTACCGAACTTGACATAAACGCCCAGGGTCCTCCTATAGACAGCGATGAGGTCGAAAAACTGTTTGAAAGAATTCAATTGCTCAGGCAGGGCGATGTGCTTGTGCTTGCCGGGAGCGTGCCGGGCACATTGCCGCCGGATATTTATGAAAAGCTTTTGTCCGTAACTTCGCAGTCGGGTGTGGAGGCCGTTGTTGATTCAACAGGCGATCTGTTGCTGAATGTTTTGAAATACCGCCCGTTCCTTATCAAGCCGAACCATTTTGAGCTGGGCGATCTGTTCGGGGTCAGGATCGGCAGTGAAGAGGATATTGTAAAATATGCGAAGAAGCTTCAGGAAAAAGGCGCAAGAAATGTTCTTGTTTCAAGAGGAAAAGAAGGAGCGGCCTTGATAACGGAAAACGGAGCGGTCCACACGATCGGCATCATTCCGGGAAAACCGCTCAATTCAGTGGGCTGCGGCGATTCCATGGTGGCAGGCTTCATTGCAGGTTATATGGAGAAATGGGATTACGCATACGCGCTTCGGCTCGGCTCAGCCTGTTCAAACGCAACGGCATTCAGTTACGGTCTTGCCGACAGAGCCGGGATAGACGACGCTTTGAAAAAATTATAATTATTTAATTATATAAAACGGAGGGAAAATTTATGAGAATCATTGATTTACTTAAGCCTGAGGCGATCACCCTCGGTCTTGACATTTCAACGAGGGATGACGCAATTAACGCGCTTGTAGGGCTTCATGCCGCTGCGGGCAATCTCAATGACAAAGACGCCTATAAAGAGGCTATCCTTGCCAGAGAGGCTCAGGGCACGACTGCGATAGGCGAGGGGATTGCGGTTCCTCACGCAAAAACAAATGCCGTCAAGGCTCCGGCTCTTGCGGCAATTACCGTTCCCGGCGGAGTGGATTACGGCGCGCCGGACGGAAAACCGTCGGATCTGCTGTTTATGATAGCGGCAACGGAAGACGGCGATGTTCATCTTGAAATCCTTTCACGCCTTATGGTTATGCTTATGGATTCTGATTTCGCGGCGAGGCTCAGGGCGGCGGAAACTCCGGCGCAGTTCCTTGAAATAATCAATAAGCAGGAGGCGGCAAAGTATCCCGATGAAGCTCCTGTGAAGGAGGATCGGAAAACAGACGGTTACAGAATTCTTGCCGTAACCGCATGCCCCACGGGTATTGCTCACACCTATATGGCAGCAGAAGCACTTGAGAAAGCGGGCGAAAAGCTCGGTTATACGATAAAGTGCGAAACGGACGGCTCGGGCGGTGTTAAAAACAAACTTACAAAAAAAGAGATCGATGCATGCGACGGTATTATCGTTGCAGCGGATAAAAATGTAGAGATGGCTCGTTTTGAGGGCAAGCGTGTTCTTAAAACATCCGTTTCCTCAGGTATCAACAAGCCGGAGGAGCTTATAAACAAAATTATAGACGGCAATGTTCCCGTTTATCACCACGAAGGCGCGTCCGCGTCTTCACAGGAGTACAGTGAGGAAAAGGAAAGCTTCGGCAGAATGATCTATAAGCATCTGATGAACGGTGTTTCACATATGCTTCCGTTCGTTGTCGGCGGCGGCGTCCTGATTGCGCTCGGATTCCTTATCGATACGATAGCCGGAACGCCTGCCGGTCCCACTCTCGGCTATACAAATCCTGTTGCGGCTGTTATATTCTGGATCGGTAAAGCTGCGTTCGCGCTGATGCTTCCCGTTCTCTCGGCATATATCGCAAGCTCGATAGCCGACCGCCCCGGCTTGCTTCCCGGTTTCATAGGCGGCGTGTTTGCTTCAAGCGGCTACACTTTCAGCAGCCTTATTGAAAACCAGAATCTTGTCGGCGACGATACGGCGGTATCAGGCTTCCTCGGAGCGCTTATTGCCGGATTTGTTGCAGGGCTTATCGTACTGCTGCTTAAAAAGATATTCTCATTCCTGCCGAAAAGTATGGACGGTATCAAACCGGTATTCCTTTACCCGTTGTTCGGAACGCTCCTTATGGGTCTGTTCATGTGCATTATTAATCCGGTCGTCGGAATGCTGAATACGGCGCTTTCAAACGGACTTACGGCGCTCGGCGAAACAAGCAGACTTCTGCTTTCAATCGTGCTTGCGGCCATGATGGCTATTGATATGGGCGGTCCGTTCAACAAGGCGGCTTATGTTTTCGGCACGGCAATGCTGACTGACGCCACCACCGCAAACGACTGGATCATGGCGGCGGTTATGATCGGCGGAATGATACCTCCTATCGCAATTGCGCTTGCCACTACTTTCTTTAAAAACAGATGGACACAGGATGAACTCAAGAGCGGTCCCGTAAACTATGTTATGGGCCTATGCTTCATCACGGAGGGCGCGATACCTTACGCGGCAGCAGATCCGCTTCGTGTGATCCCCGCCTGCATCGTCGGCTCAGGCGTAGCAGGCGCGATAACCTCGCTGTTCAACTGCTCGCTTCCGGCTCCTCACGGCGGAATCTTCGTGTTCCCTGTTGTTGACAATGTTTTAGGATATTTAGTAGCGCTTGTTGCCGGTTCGGTTGTCGGATGCTTTATGCTTGCGCTGCTCAAAAAGAAAAAGAGTGCGGCAGTTCAGTGATCGGCTTTTATGTTCGGAGGTGTGAATTATGGTAAGTAAAACAGTTAAAGTTGCAGATAAAATGGGCTTTCATATGAGACCGGCAAATATATTCGTAAGCGAGATGGCAAAATACAAATCTGATATTACTCTTGTAGCCGGAGATAAAGAAATCAACGGCAAGAGCATTATGAATATAATGGCTGCCTGTATCAAATACGGCACGGACGTGACTGTCAAGTGTGACGGTCCTGATGAAGCCGAAATGCTGGAAAAGGCTGCGTCAATGATAGAAAGCGGTATGGACTGATATGGAGTTATCGAAAACCTATGTCGGCACGGCTGTATCAGAGGGTTACGGAATAGGCAGAGCGGTCGTGATAAAGGAAGTTAAGCTCGATTATTCATCGGTGGCTTTTTCGGACGCCGAAACCGAATGCAAACGGCTGGACTGCGCTGTTGACAGCTATACTGCCGAAACCAAAAGGCTGATAGACACGCTGAAAAAAGAAGCCGGCGAAAAAAACGCCGAAATTCTTGAAGGTCATCTTGTTATGCTGGCGGATCCGTTCATGATCGGCCAGATGAAAGAAAACATCCATGCCGGTATGCCTGCCGAAAGAGCGGTTGACGAAGTATGCTCTATGTTTTATCAGATGTTTTCAGCCACAGATGATGAGCTTACACGTCAGCGCGCTACCGATGTGAACGACATCAAAAACAGCCTGCTGAAGATCTTGCTCGGCATAGAGGAAGTTGATATTTCGTCTGTTCCCAAAGGTTCTGTGCTTATCGCTACGGATTTTACTCCGAGTATGACTTCAAAGATAAACGCTGAAAATGTTGAGGCGATTATAGGCGAGGTGGGGGGCGTTACCTCCCACAGCGCCATAATAGCAAGAGCTATGGGAATACCCTGTGTTCTCGGCGTGGCAGATGCGGACAATCTTTTCAACAGCGGCGAAAGCCTTATAGTTGACGCTGTAAAAGGAAAGATCATAGCCGCTCCGTCAGATGACGAACTCAAAAAGTATTCCGCCCTTAAGGAACAGGAAAAAAAGGAAAGACTGCTCCTAAAACAATATATAAATAAGCCCACCGTAACAAAAAGCGGCATTAAAAAAGCAGTCTATGCAAACATAGCAAAGGCGCAGGATGTTCATTCCGCTGTTGTGAACGGTGCGGAAGGCATCGGTCTTTTCCGTACGGAATTCCTTTATATGGACCGCACCGAAGCGCCGTCTGAGGATGAGCAGTTTGAGGCTTACAGCACAGTTGCCAAGGCAATGGGCGGAAGAGAGGTCATTATACGCACGCTTGATGTGGGCGGCGACAAGCATATACCTTATCTGGATATTGCGAAAGAAGAAAATCCTTTTATGGGTCTGCGTGCGATAAGATACTGCTTGAAAGATACTGCGCTGTTCAAGGTGCAGCTTAGGGCTATTCTTCGTGCTGCCTGCTACGGCAATATAAAAATCATGCTGCCGCTTGTCTGCACGGTTGATGAGGTGCTTAGAACGAAAGCACTGCTTGAAGAATGCCGGGCTGAGCTTGAAGCTGAGGATGTTCCTTATAAAAAGGATGTAAAACTCGGCGTTATGATCGAAACACCGGCTGCGGTATTTATTTCGGATCAGCTTGCAGCGGTCGCGGATTTTTTCAGCATAGGCACAAATGATCTGACCGGCTATACTATGGCGGCAGACCGGGGAAACCGCGAAGTTTCTTATCTGTATGATTCAAATGACCCTGCTGTTCTCAGAGCAATTGAAACGGTTATAAAAAATGCAGAAACGGCAGGTATTCCCGTTGGCATGTGCGGCGAAGCGGCTTCCGATGTCCATATGATACCTCGTCTGATTGAGTGGGGACTTGACGAATTTTCCGTATCTTCCTCAGCAATACTCAGAACCCGAAAAGCGATTTGCGAATGCGAATAAAACATAAAAGCGCTCCGAACGGGGCGCTTTTATGATGAAATAACAGCGGATTTCAATCTTTACGCTTGTAAAATTCAACGATTGTAATATAATTAAATCAAGCATGATTGCTGATCATTTTAAGGAGGAATGAAACATGTTAAAAGATTTGGGAGTAAAACCGTATCTGTTTCCGATGCCGGTGCTTATGATTGCCACATATAACCCGGACGGCACGGTGGATGTTATGAACATGGCTTGGGGCGGTATCTGCGACGGCAATATGGTTGCCCTGAACATCACCGAAACACATAAAACGGCTCAGAACATCAAGGAAAGAATGGCGTTTACCGTCAGCATTGCCGATATAGATCATATAGAGGCAGCGGATTTCTTCGGCATTGCATCAGCAAATAAGATGAGCGATAAATTTGAACGCTCGGGTCTGCATGCAGAAAAGAGCAGCAGGGTAGACGCTCCCGTAGTGACGGATTTTCCTGTTACGCTTGAATGTAAGGTTAAGGAATTACAGCATCCCGATTCCGGCTTCCGTGTTGTGGGAGAGATCGTAAATGTGCTTGCAGACGAAAAGGTGCTTGACGAAAATGGAAAGGTCGATCCGTTAAAGCTGCATGCTTTTGTTTTTGACCAGTTTCAAAGCGGATATTACGCAATCGGTGAAAAGGTAGGTCAGGCTTGGCATACGGGTGCGCCGCTTATGAAAGACGAATGACCTATCAAAAAAGGGGGCTGTGAGACACAGCCCCGCTTCAGGCTGTCGATACAGTCGGCTGAACCGCGCGAAAAAATAAATCCGTCTTATAAATAGACAATTGCAGAGGAGCGATGCCTGCATCGCTCCTTTTTAGTCCTTACAAAGGAATAAAGTCGCTCAAGTTGGGAACTTGAGCGGCTTTGCGCTTTCCGCCTTTGTCAATTCTAACGTACCGTTGTACGCCTACGAATTGCCAAATGCGAAATTCAGCTCGATTTCTCGAACCCTGTTCAGCGTGTAGGGATACATACTTTTCTAAATTTATAACTTTTTCTACACGCTGGGGGGCTGTGAGACACGGCCCCTTTAATCATTGCTTAATCCAGCTTTTTATTTTATTTTCAGAGGTCTTTAGTTTGTTTGCGCTGAAATATACATTTAACCCGTCTTTTACGTCTGCACCCGCGCAGGCTTTTTTTATATCCTCAAAGGTGTGACCGATCCAGCCGCCGTTGGTTGCAAACGGATATATCGTTTTGCCGGAAAGATCCGTGCTGCTTAAAAAGGTCTTCATCGCAGGGGCATAAGTGTACCACCACACGGGAGTGCCGAGATAAACAGTATCGTATTTGTTCAGATCTGCCGTAAAGGGCTGGATTTCCGGCTCAAAACCGGAATCGACCTCGCTGTGCCCCTGCTCCACGATTTCATTATAGCTGCCTTTGTATGGCTTTACCGTTTTGATCTCGGCAATATCCGCGCCGGTCTCATCTGCGATCATTCGGGCGATCTTTCTTGTGTTACCGCCCATAGAATAATATATAATAATTTTTCCGCTCATATTTTCCCCCTTATAGTTTTAACCGATTTGCATTTTGATTAAGATTCGGGCTTGATCAGCGGTTACAGCTTGCTGTATTCCTCGTCCGATACAGGTTCGCACCATTCATTTGTCGTGTCTTTTCCCGGCACTTCTACTGCAAGGTGTGAGAACCAGCTGTCTTTTTTCGCGCCGTGCCAGTGTTTCACATTTGCCGGTATAACGACCACATCTCCGGGCTTCAGGCTCTGCGCAGCCTTGTCCTCTTCCTGATACCAGCCGCTGCCGCCTGTAACAAGCAGGATCTGACCGCCGCCCTCGGACGCATGATGGATATGCCAGTTGTTGCGGCAGCCCGGTTCAAACGTTACATTTCCTATCGGCACACCGCTTGTTGTGAGCATTTTAAGGTAGCTCTGACCGATAAAATATTCGGCAAAGGCATTGTTCGGCTCTCCTGTTTCAAATACCGCTCCGCCGCCGAGCGATTTTTTGATTTCCTGTTCGTTCATGGTTTTCATCCTTTCTTGAAAATATATAATGCTTTTTGTTGACAAAATCAACGAACGGCATTATACTTTATATTGTGATTATAATTATATAAGTTAAAGTTAACTTTAAGTCAATACTTTTTTGTGAAATTTTTAAAGAGGTGCGCATCATGTTTTATACTGTCGGCGAAATGGCGAAAAAGCTGCATATTCCCACTTCAACTCTCAGATATTATGACAAAGAAGGTCTTTTGCCGTTTGTTGAACGCACGCAAAGCGGCATAAGAATGTTTAAGGATTCGGACTATGAATGGCTTCAGATCATAGAATGTCTGAAAAAAACGGGAATGTCTCTTGCCGATATAAAGGAATATATGAATATGGCTGCAAAGGGAGACGCAACCATCCAAGAACGCCTTCAAATGTTTTTGCGCCGCCGTGAAGAGGTGGAAAGACAGTTAGAAGAGCTTCGGGAAACGCTCAGTATCATCAATTACAAGGTCTGGTTTTACGAAACTGCGCAAAAGGCAGGAACAACAAACGGTATCTCCGAGATAGAAGATGTGCCGGATGAATTTAAAGAGGTAAGGAAAAAGCTTCATAAAATACAGTGAAACGATTGATAGCCCCGGAATTGCACAAAGCTGCGATTCCGGGGCTCTTTTTTGCATATATTTTAAGATATGGAAAAATATTCCTTTTTTTGTATTGTTTTTGTGCAAATCATTTAATATAATTAAACAGTAATATTATTTTTTGTTAAAACTGCCAATGGAGGGAACGCATGAAAAAAGTTCTTAAGATCGTGCTGCCGATCATTATGATCTGTGCGGCAGTTCCGCTCGCGCTTTGGGGAATATCACGGGGCATGCTCAAAAGTGAGGAACAGAGATTTATCAGCGGAACCTGGGAGGAAATTAACTGGAGCGCAGATCAGCAGTTTGATCCCCTTGATGAAAAGCTGTATCACACGATCAACGTGAAAAAAGGAGAACCTTTCACCCTCCTTATGCTGACGGATGTGCATTACAGAAACGGCGGCTGGTACGGTACATGGAGCGTCAATTATCAGAATACCAAAACAGACAGGGACTTAAGAGAACTTGCCGATGAGGCTGATCCCGATCTGATCATTGTCTGCGGCGACCTTGAAACAGGCTCTTTAAACGATAAAAACTATGAGCATTTCATTGATGTTATGGACGGGATAGGCATTGCGTGGACCATGGTTTTCGGAAATCATGACGCGGAACACAGGGCAGACAAACCGGCGCTGATGAATCTTGTGCAGCGCTCCGAGTATGATGTGTTCCGTCAGGGACCCACTAATCTCGGAATTGAGCCTGACGAGGTGCTTGATGAAAGCCTTTATGATGAAGAAACGGACAGATATGCCGGCGGTTTGGGCAACACGGTTATCAATCTGCGCGATCCCGACAGCGGCGAGATCTACTATTCGTTTATTCTTATGGACACCGGCGACTGGCAGAATATGGCGGGAAATCAATCTGCGAAAAACCGTACTTCCCAAGGCGCAAGACCGTTTTCAAGAGTGGGCGTGGGTCTTACGAACCGGCAGATAGAATGGTATAAGTGGGTCATAGAAGGACTTAGCGATTATAACCGGTCGGTTGGGGCGGACGCAGATTCAGCAACGCCTGAAAGCATGCTGATATGCCATATAGGGATGAAAGCTATGGATTATGCCGCCATCCTTTCCCAGTATGATAACAGCTGGGGCGGTCATTATACAAAAGGCGGGTATGAGAATAATGACCTGCCGTTTCACACGGAAGCCGAATGGTCACGCCCTGCCGACAGACCTTATATCGAGTACGATACCTCGGATGAAAACATAACCTCTGACGAGCGGCTTATGCAAAAGGTGAACGAATATAACGAAAATGCCGCGGAAAAGGCGGGGAACGACGCTGTTGCGCAGTATTGGTGCCTTGCGGACAGCACAAAACGTGAGGATTATATAAACGGAAAAAATGAGGATTATCCCCAACCGCTTCATCTGCGCGAACTTGTTCGGATTATTGACGAGTCTTATGCCGTTCACCGTGAAAATGATCTGTTTTTAAGCGCTGTTTATGAAACGGGCAGCACAAACAGAATCGTGACAGGTCATAACCACTGTGACGGCTACGAGGTCGAATTTGACGGCATTACATATACGTCTGTTGTTAAAACAGGGGATATTTATGTGGATAAAGAGTGTGATATGAATAATCACGGCGGCAGCAAATTCGTTATCACAAACAATAACGGAAAAATCGATGTGCAAAGCAGCGCGCTTTACACGAAAAAAGAAAATGTTCAGTCCCTGCGATATCCGCGACCCGTTGCCGAATGGTGAAAAATTTTTTTAGCGGAATAAAAACGGCATAAAGAATAACAATATTTTTAAGGCGTTTGAAAAGGCGATACCGGCGTTACGCCGATTTGCAATAAACCCCGAAAAGAGGTAAAAATTATGAAAGAAAAAGCAGTTAAACCCTTTGGAATCAAGGATAAGCTGGGCTATATGTTCGGTGATTTCGGAAATGATTTTACATTCTTATTATCCTCCTCATTTCTTCTTAAATTCTATACCGATGTTATGGCGGTCGATGCTTATATCGTCGGAATCGTGATGATGGTGGCAAGAATCGTGGACGCCTTTACCGATGTAGGTATGGGCAGGATCTGCGACCGCAGTAAAAACACCAAAAACGGAAAATTCAAGCCATGGATACTCAGAATGTGCGGCCCTGTCGCGATCTTTTCCTTTTTGATGTATCAAAGCGCGCTGGCGGATATGCCGCAGGCGTTCAAGATCGCCTATCTTTTTGTAACATACATTCTGTGGGGATCCGTATTTTATACGGCCGTCAATATTCCTTACGGCTCCATGGCTTCCGCCATTTCCGCAGATCCGGGCGACCGTCAGTCGCTTTCAACCTTCAGAACGATGGGCGGCGCGCTTGCCGGCGCGGTAGTTACCGCCGGTATCCCGCTTATCGCCTACGATAAAATAAACGGGAACGATATCCTGAACGGTCCGCGCTTCACCATCATTGCCGGCGCCTGTTCGGTATTTGCAATTATATGTTATCTTCTTTGCTTTAATATGTGTACGGAACGTGTGAAAGCAGAGGCCACGGCGGAGCAGTTAAAGCGCAACAGCGTGGGCGTTATGTTTGCGAATGCCTTCAAAAACCGCGCGCTGATCTCTCTTATAGTGGCGTCGATACTGATGCTGATCGCGCAGCTTTCACTTCAGCAGATGGCGAATTATGTTTTCCCGAACTATTACGGCAACGCCAAGGCGCAGACCCTTTCCATGGTTTTAATGGGCGTCGGTATGTTTGTTGCCGCGTTCACGGCAAAGCCGCTCGCCAACAGATTCGGCAAGGCGGAGATCGGCGCCGTGTCCAATTTTGCCGCGGGTATCATCTGTATCGTTCTGTATTTCCTGAGACCGCAGAACGTGTTCGTGTATGCGGCGTTCCAGATGATAAGCTGGGTAGGTCTGGGTATGTTCCAGATCGTGGCTTGGGCGCTTGTCACAGATGTTATAGACCATTCGGAGATCAGAAACGGCATCAGGGAGGACGGCGCTGTATACGGTCTGTACTCCTTTGCAAGAAAGCTGGGTCAGGCGGCAACGTCCGGTCTGGTGGGCGGTCTGCTCTCTCTTATTGGTTATACTGATGCAACGGCTTTTGATCCCGATGTGAAAGAGGGAATCTTCGATATTGCCACTCTTGTGCCCGCAGTAGGGTTCATTCTGCTTGCGGTTGTGCTGTGGTTCTGGTATCCGCTGCACAAAAAGAAAGTGGATGAAAATGTGGCTCTGCTCAAAGAAAAGCATGGGGAACAGAAAAACGATGATAAATAGTTGAGGAATGATACGATGCGTGAAAAAATAAATATAAATAAAAATTGGGCTTTTGCCAAAGACTCCCGTGAAATTCCGTCTGAAATGCCGAAGGGGTGGGAGCAGGTCGATCTGCCCCACACCTGGAACGCAAAGGACGGGCAGGACGGCGGCAACGATTATTTCCGCGGCGCCTGCGTTTACGCAAAGCGTATTTTGAGAGCGGAGCTGCCTGCGGCGGACAGGTATTATATTGAATTGGAAGGCGCGAATTCTTCCGCAAGGCTTTATGTTAACGGCAGTTTCGTTGCACAGCACAACGGCGGATATTCCACCTGGCGCGCCGATATAACCGACTATATGGATGAAAACACCGTTGTTGCCGTAGAGGTTGATAACAGCCCGAATGAGACTGTTTATCCCCAGATGGCGGATTTCACGTTTTACGGCGGACTGTACCGCGATGTAAATATGATTGCGGTTTCAAACACGCATTTTGACCTTGATTATCACGGCGCTCCCGGAATACAGGTAACGCCTGTCATTCAGGGAGAAAATGCCGCCGTAAATATTAAAGCATATCTGACCAATATTCAGGACGGCGATGTGCTTACCGTTCAGATAAATGACGCAGACGGCAATGCGGTCGCTTCGGCAAGTCAGCCGGCAGATCAGGCGGATGTTGCGCTTCAGATAGATAACGTACACCTCTGGAACGGCAAAAAAGACCCTTATTTATACACGGCACATGCTTATATTGAACGCGGCGGCGGTATCCTTGATGACGTCAGCGCGCGTTTCGGCTGCCGCACCTTTGAAATAGACCCGGAAAAGGGCTTTATTCTCAACGGAAAAGAATATCCGCTGCGCGGCGTTTCACGCCATCAGGACAGATGGGGGATCGGCAACGCCCTTTTGCCAGAACACCACAGAGAGGACATGGAACTGATCTGCGAGCTGGGAGCAACGGCGGTGCGCCTTGCCCATTACCAGCACGCGCAGTATTTTTATGATCTGTGCGATGAAAAGGGAATCGTTGTGTGGGCGGAGATCCCTTATATCTCAAAGCATACCGATCAGGCGTATGAAAATACCGTGTCGCAGATGACGGAGCTTATCGCGCAGAATTACAATCATCCGTCTGTCATTGTGTGGGGTCTTTCAAACGAGATAACGATGTCTCCGCCGGACGGAGATCTGCTGAAAAATCACCGTGACCTTAACGAACTTGCCCACAGTATGGATAAAACAAGAAAAACCACCGCCGCTATCGTTTCCATGTGCGATATCCACGATGATTATATTCAAATACCCGATACGGTGGCTTACAATCATTATTTCGGCTGGTACGGCGGCGATACCTCTATGAACGGCCCGTGGTTTGATGCTTTTCACCGTGCGTTTCCCGATATACCGATCGGTATGAGCGAATACGGCTGCGAGGCGCTCAACTGGCACACCTCAAAACCCACGCAGGGCGATTACACAGAGGAGTATCAGGCGTATTACCACGAGGAGCTTATCAAACAGCTTTACACACGGCAGTATCTTTGGTGCACCTTTGTGTGGAACATGTTTGATTTCGGCGCGGACGCCAGAAACGAGGGCGGCGAAAACGGGCAGAATCATAAAGGTCTTGTCACGTTCGACAGAAAGTATAAAAAAGACGCTTTCTATGCCTACAAGGCTTGGCTTTCCGATGAGCCGTTCGTGCATATCTGCTCCAAGCGGTATGTGAACAGGGCGGAGGATACTGCGCAGATAAAAGTGTATTCCAATCAGCCTGAAGTGGAGCTTTTCGCAAACGGGGAAAGCATCGGCAAAAAGACCGCGCAAGACCGTTTCTTTTGCTTTGAAGTGCCCAATAAGGGTGAAACAAAGCTGAAAGCGGTTGCGGGCGCATGTATGGACGAGAGCGTGATACGCAAGGTCGATACGTTTGATGAAAGCTATCGCTTAAAGGAAAAGGGCGCTGTTCTCAACTGGTTTGATATTACGGAGCCGGAGGGCTATTTTTCGCTGAATGATAAAGTCAGCGATATTATGCAGAATCCGCAGGGCGCGGCTCTGTTCGGCGATATCATGAAAAAGATCGCCGGCGGCGGAGAGAATCAGTTTGCCGGCTTTGAGATGAATGAAAACATGATGAAGATGATGGGCGGTTTCACCGTCCTGCGCCTTACAAACCTTATGGGCACTGCGGGTATCAAATTCACCAAAGAGCAGCTGCTCAGCATCAATTCCGCTTTAAATAAACTCAAAAAACAGTAATAAAAAAACGCCCGGGCATTGCCCGGGCGGTCTGCTTGTTATGCGTAATCATAGCCTACTTTGGATTCATTGCCTGCGGTAACGGTTACTTTCAAACGATAGTCGGAAAATACATTAATCGTTTTCTTTTCTGACATTTGCAGATAAACACCATAGCCGCTTTTTGTCCAAGTCTGCACATTTTCATAGCCGCTTGATGTTTCCTTTTGCAGTTCCATTGTTACTCTGAGAGTGGTCACATAATCAGCAGAAACGCTTGCTTCGCAAGTGGCTGTGATGCCGCTGATATTGATTCCCGCAGTAAAACTGTCTATCACTTTCGCATAGGGCTGAATCTCGCTCTCCTCAGCGGCGGCCGCTGTCATACTCGGCGAGAGCACAGAGATCATCATCAGCATGCAGATCAAGATTTTGACAGGCTTGAAGCTTTTCGTTTTCAGCATCGTTTTGCCTCCTTCCTAATATTCAATCGACTCAGCTATTTTTAATGATTCCTCAAACGGAATATCTCCGTTGACACGATAAATATAACCGCCGTAATTCCATATAAGGTTGTTTCTGTTGGCGTTACTCTTATAATATGTATAATCAATTCCGTTTATATTCATGTTTTCGGCAGTGTATTCCTCTGTATCAAAAAACAATAAACTGAAGTCAGTGTATTGGGAAATCTGATAAAAAGTATCCGAATCATACATATAAACAAAGCTGTTGATAATGCCGTTTGCGTCATAATGCGTTTGTATTAATTCAAACCCGTCCACAACATAGGAAACTTTCAGGTCACTGCTGAGTGCATGGCCGCCCGTACCGTTTACGGCATATTCGGACATATCCGCGCGGCGCAGAATACCGAAATCGTTTTGTTCTATAATGCCGTATGCCGTTGTTGCGATCAGCAAGGCGGAAATGATTGCCGCAACGGCAAAGATTCTCAGCGTGCGTTTTGATATGCGGCGGTATCTGCCGCCTTCCATATGGCTGATGAGTATTTCAAGGCGTGTTTTTGCCTCTTCGCTCAACGTGTATTCAGGTGCGTCCGGTAGGGTTGCTGCCCATTCCAAACAGGAAAGGCGGCATGCCTCTTCGAAAACCTTCACATTCATCTTCCTTTTCCGTCTGCCCGTGTTATTTAAACGAACCAAGCAGCATTATGATGCGAAAAAAATAAATCCATTTAATTTCTTCGTCATTATATATATTCTCTTTTATCGAAAAAAACTTAAATATTTTTCAAAAAAATTTAAAAATGTTCAAAAAAGTGTATATTTGTTAATGAATATAAGGTTTTCAATCATTTATTATATATTATATTATCATTAATTACCGTACTTTTCAATATAAAATTGAAAAAATATGACAAAAATAAAATCCATCCGTTACGGATGGATTTTCAGGCTGTCGATAAAGTCGGCTGAACCGCGCGAAAAAATAAATCCGTCTTATA